>Ga0116166_1000061_pt1 | contig 91777 bp, 79 predicted proteins | sample AD_JPNMR2_MetaG_FD_89884 | JGI IMG/M metagenome (GOLD analysis project Ga0116166, IMG submission 89884) | Active sludge microbial communities of municipal wastewater-treating anaerobic digesters from Japan - AD_JPNMR2_MetaG | ecosystem: Engineered > Bioreactor > Anaerobic > Digestate | place...
TGAGTCCGGGTACGGGACAGATCATCGTGAATGGGCGTCCCGTGAATGAATATCTTGCCCGAGAGACGTTGGTCATGTTAGCCACACAGCCGTTTGATGTGACCGAGACGCTGGGCAAATATGATGTTCGGGCGTTGTGTGACGGAGGTGGGCGTTCGGGGCAAGCGGGTGCTTTGCGGTTGGGCATTGCGCGTGCCTTGGCGCAGTCTAATCCTGAATGGCGTCTCCCCTTGCGTCGGGCGGGCTTGTTGACACGCGACCCGCGCGAGGTGGAACGCAAGAAATACGGCCGGGCGGGGGCGCGCCGGCGGTTCCAGTTCTCGAAGCGTTGATTTTACACCGCACCGGTTTGGGTTGTTGGAGGCGCGGCGGTACACGTCGCGCCTCGCTTTTTTGGGGACGTCGAGTTATCCTGCGAAGGAAAGCAAGAGTTTTATGGGGTTGGCAGCGTTTCGTGTTCTTTTGCTTCGCTGTGATATAGTAAGATGATAGAAGATGGAGACTGTGCGTCCTCAAGGGAAGAGGCTACCTTGTTCTCAGGACAGTGGGTTCCAAGATCGTTTATCGGGTGCAAGAGAGGTGCTAACATGAGAAAAGCAGTTTGGTTAAGTGTGTTTTTGCTTTGTCTTCTAGCCGCGTGTAAGAAAGCGGAACCGCCCCCTCCTCCGCCGCCCCCTCCTCCGCCGCCGCCGAGCGCTGAACAGTTGCGAGAAGAGGCGTTGAAAAGCCTGGGCGACATCTTGATGCCGGGCATGCCCATTACATCGGACGTGGTCAAGACGCGAATCAATGACGTTAAGGCAAAGTTGCGAGCGGAAGTCAATGGTGACAAGGCTATCCGTTTGATTACGAGCGACGTGCGTGACGCACTTAAGACGGCAAAGGACGCCAACCAATGGGATACGGTATTGGTCCTGTGTGATGCGTTGGAAGCGCTTGACCCCAGTGACTCGCGGGTGGAGCGTTATCGCGATCAAGCAAAAGGAGAAAAGAACAAACCCATCGTTACGGTGAAGGGTTTTTATGAAGATGTGAAGACATCGGAGATCACCGTATTTATTGAGGCATATTTCCCCAGCACGAACGAGCGGAAAACGGTTCAGGTGCGTGAGGGAGATGAATTTCTCGACGTATTGAAATTTCTTGAGATCGTCGGGAATCGCAAGGGCGTCAAATTGCAGTATCTGCCCACAGGTGAAATCTATGAGGTATTGATGCGAGATAATACGGCTCCTGCCAAGGGATAGTCGCTGGTCATATGCTGTTTCGGCGAGGCTCGGCTGTTTTGCGAAACGATCGGGATCTTTACGGGTTACTTTGTCCTTATGTACAACGAGGCGTGTCGACGTATGCGACGTGAGCGATGTGGTGTGCTTGTCAGATGCGGAGTGGTTCTCCTGTTGTTGTTGACTGGTTGTGGGGAAGACTTCAAGGTGCAGCCCGCGCAACAAGCCCCGCCACCGCCCCCGCCTCCTTCAGCGGAAGAGCTCGCTAATCAGGGTATGCAACGGTTGCAGATATTGTCTGTCATTCCCAAGAACCTTCCGTTGCAAATGGTACTGTCCGACGAAGCGCGCCAAAAGCTGATCCAAGATTTGTTGGCTTGGAAGTCGTCGGTTTCCAAGGAAAAGAATGGGTCAGAGGCTGTCTCCCGTCTAATGGCCCAATTGGAGGACCGGTTGCGTGCGGCACGTGACGACCAGAACCCAGCCCTGACGTTGCTCTTATGCGATTTGTTGGAGGCGTTGGGCTCTACGACGACGCGTATTGACGTGAGCCGCGAATGGGCGAAGGTGTACAATAACCGCCCCGTAGTTGTGATCAAAGGCTGGTTTCAGCAAATGGACACGCCCAATGAGGAAATTTATGCGTTTTGCGAGGTCTATTTGCCCGAAACCGGGGAAGTTCATACGGTTCAGGTGCGCGAAGGAGATGAGTTCTACGGGATGTTATTTGTTCAGATCATTGGCAAAAACCGCGGCATGCGACTTCGTTACCTCGCAACGAACGACACGTTCGAGGTGTACGGTCCTCGACCGTTTTGAGGCCTTATGAACGACCGAGAATTTAATATTGGTGTTGTGCTCGCCGTAATCCTGACGGGGATGTTGGCGTACAGTAACAGTTTTTCGAATGACTTCGTATGGGATGATGCTTCATCGGTTTTATTGCATCATCACGTACAAGACCCGTCTCAATTTTTTCAACTTTTTCGAGAAGACCTTCACGCGTTCGGTCGGGGGCAAGGTAATTTCTACCGGCCTCTGTTGGCGGCGTCCTTTATGTTGGATTATGCTCTTTCACGTCCTGCTCCGGGGAGTCAACCGAGTCCGCTCTTGTTCCATTTGACGAACACCCTTTGGCATCTTGCGGCGGCGCTGTTACTCGCTGCGCTGCTACGGCGTTTCCGCGTTCCGAAACCCGTGTTGTTTATTGTACCGGTGTTGTATGTGGTTCATCCGCTTCACACTCAGGCAGTGACCTACATCAGCGGTCGGGGTGATCCCATGGCGGCGACGTTTATGTTTGCCGCTTTGTGGTTTTCGTTATGGGAAGGTAGCGCGGGACGTCGTTTTGCGGGTACGGTGCTGGGACTGCTATGTTTTGTTGCAGCCGTTCTCTCCAAGGAATCGGCAGTCATCTATCCTTTCTTATTATTGATTCTCCTCCTCACAGCCCCGTCGAGTAATACGGTAGAACCCCATGTTGAGGAAACAAGTAGTCGCTTCTGGGGTAGATTGATCCCTTTGGTGGTAGGGTTTGTTGCAGTAGCGGTCTATGGCGTTTTGCGTGCGACGGTGCTTCGCTTTGCCAATGAGTCGACCTCGACCAGCGCTGGGTTGGTTTCGCGTGTGACCGACGCGCTGAAAGCATTGACTGTCTACGTTCGTCTAATCATAGCCCCGACGGATCTCCATATGGAACGTACATTGGACGGGGTACCGACTTTGGCCGTTTTTGGCGGTATTGTGATCTTGCTAATTTTGGTCGCTGGTATAGTTTTGGGAATTCGTTTCGGAAATCGTCGAATCGCAGCAGGATCGGCATGGTTTCTGGTGACGTGGTTCCCGATATCGGGGATAATCCCTCTCAATGCTCAAATCGCCGAGCATTGGATGTATGTTCCTTTAGCAGGGTTGATTTGGGCAGTGGTAGAAACGCTCTGGATGATTCTTGCCAAACGGGGCGTGCTCATCCAAAGGGTTGCTGGGGTAACTGCATTTGTCGTTGTGTTACTGTGTCTTTATGGCACGGCTTCACGCAACTTGGTATGGCGTGACAACGAGACCTTATTCCGCGATACTCTGGCCAAAAACCCGAATTCGATCCGAGTACATTTCAATCTTGCGGTGACCTATGAGGATATTTTGAAAAATATTCCAGGGGCGCGTCGTCATTACGAGAAGGTGCTGTCGCTTTATAAAGAAAAGAAGGCGGCAGAAGGCATAAGCGAAGACACCTTCTGGCCGGACGAACTCGAAGCGCATATATCGCTCGGAAGGATTTATGCGGAACAAGGCAATTTGGATCGTGCGGCAAATCATTTTCAAACCGTGCTGCGGGTGCAACCCAACGAGCAAAACCGCTCATACCTGGCGGAAGCCTCCTTGGGGTTAGGAAAATGCCTTTTAAGTATCGGGGACACCGATAACGCGAAAAAACTTTTTGAACAGGCGGCAAAACTGAACCCACAGCTCGGGGTACAACAAGGGGCAATGAGCGAGTCGGCTGGACAACCTGATACGAGCTCTTTAAAAGAAAACCCGAGCACTCAAGGCGTCGGGGAAACGACACAATAGGATTGGGTCATAAGAGGATCAAGCATATGGCTATACCAGACTTCCAGAGTCTCATGTTGCCTCTGCTGAAATATCTTGGGCAAAAAGGGTCCGAAGTCAGTTCAAAAGAAGTCTTGGACGCGATGGCGAAAGAATTTGGTCTCAGTGAAGATGACCTTCGCGAAACGATACCGAGCGGAGCACAGACGGTATTTGCGAATCGGGTCAGTTGGGCGAAAACCTATTTGGCAAAAGCGGGTTTGGTGGAGTCGCCGCGTCGAGGGCATTACCGTATTACTCCACGAGGGACGGAACTTCTACAGAGTAATCCAGAACGAATCGATATCGATTTTTTGAAAAGATACCCGGAATTCCTGGATTTTAAGAGCCTTCGAGGGACACGCAGGAGGTCTAATGCAGATGCAGTTCCTTTAGATGCGCCGCTTTTAGATAGTACTATGACTCCTTCCGAGCTGGTGGAGGAAGCCTTCCGTCAGATGCAAGATTCGTTGGCAGAAGAAATACTGCAACGGCTCAAGCAAGTATCTCCGGCATTTTTTGAGCGTATTGTCGTCGAATTGCTTGTTGCCATGGGCTATGGTGGGTCTTTTCCGGACGCGGGCGAGGCTATTGGGAAGAGCGGTGATGAAGGAATAGACGGTGTCATCAAGCAAGATAAATTAGGATTGGACACGGTTTATATCCAAGCGAAACGCTGGGAAGGCACTCCTGTGGGGCGTCCGGTATTGATGCAATTTGCGGGCGCTCTCCAGGCGCGCAAGGCAAACAAAGGGGTCTTCATTACTACGTCGAGTTTTACAGAAGATGCGAAAAGGTATGTAGCCCAGATTGGCACCAAGATAGTGCCTGTCGACGGGTACCAACTCGCGCATTTGATGATTGAGCACAATGTGGGTGTTTCGACCGTCACTTCTTATCACGTGAAACGGATTGACAACGACTTTTTTGAAGAAGCGGGCTGACGGAGATGTCGTCGGCTGAGAAAGTAAGGAGGACTGTATGCTGAAACAGCGCTTGATCCATCCGATGATACTGGAAGCGTTGTCTGCCGCAGGGCATGGTGCGAAAGTATTGATTACGGATGGCAATTATCCTGCGAGCACCAAATTAGGTCCTAATGCTTTGTGTGTGTATTTGAACCTGGAACATGGGAAACTCACCGTCACAGAAGTCTTGGACGTGCTTCTCACAGCAATTCCGGTGGAGTCCGCCGCGGTCATGGTTCCTGAGTCGGGACCAGAGCCGCCGATTTTTTCAGAGTTTCGTGCCCGACTGCGCGACGTGGAGTGGGTGGAACTAGGTAGGTTTGAGTTTTACGAGGAAGCCAGTGACCCGGACGTATGTCTTACCATTGTGACGGGCGATCAGCGTTTGTACGCAAATATCTTATTGACGATAGGTGTCGTTCCGCCTGCGCGATGAATGGGGAGCATGCAGGAGCACGCCGTAGCGGCGAAGCAACATGGTAAAAGAATGATACGAATCTGGGCTGAAGTGAAAAGGTGCCTAGCCGACGCCTCCTTCGTATTGGTGACGCTAATTATATTCTCGTCGTTCCTGTTGGGGTGTGCTTATGTGCACCGTTTCCACGTGGTTCGATACAGTGTGGAATCCTCTTCGGGCGTCATCTCCGGACAAGGGAAGAATCTGCACTTAATGGAATGCGACGGGATTCGTGTGACATTCCAGAGGGCATATGCGCACGCCTGCTGGACGAAAAACCCGGGTGTGGGGTTGACCCTAATTTTGGAAAACACGACATCGAATCCGGTAAAGGTCGACACCCGAGAGATCTCTTTTTCTCGTTTTCCAGCGCGAGATGCAGCCACGCAGACCGCAATAAGCCCCGTTTACGTATGGGTCGAACCGGCAGAACAACAGGGCGATGTCTGGGAAATAGCCGCAAAGACGACGGCAAAGGTTCACGTAGTGTTTCAAAGCCCTGCGCGTACGCCAGGCTATGTGCGGCTTGTCGTACAGAAGGGAAGCAGGGACGAGCAAGCCGTTTTCACTTTTAAGGTGACTCGTATTCCTCCCACAAATTCGTAATCTCTCCCGTTTTGTCTCAGGGGATAACGAGGGAGTTTTTAAGCGTCTGGGTTGGGCACCAACCACGCAGCAAGCAGTTCGGCAATGTGTTTCGGTTCCGCCGAGCTCAAATGTTGGATCTGGTGTCGGCAGCTTATGCCACAAGCCACCACTGCAGTCTGATCCGAAAGACGGTTGACTTTTTCCACCAAGGGTTTTGCGACTTTAACGGACAGGTCGTATTTTTCGCGAAGTTGACCGAACTGTCCCGCCATGCCACAACAACCGGTATCTAAATAGGTAACATTGGCGCCGAGGATAGCACGGAGCAGGCGCTCTGCCGTTCGCGGATCACGTAACGCCTTTACATGACAATGGGCATGAATGGCTGCCGATGCGTTTCCATTTGGGTGAAATTGTAAGGCGTTAGGCTCCCGTTCCAGTAGGTCGGCAAGGAACTCCTCGAAGAGCACGCACCGGTTCGCCACTTCTTCTGCACCTGGAATCCCGAGTTCGGCATAGTCCTCAATAAACATCGAATGGCACGAAGGTTCTAGAAAGAGGATGGGCGTGGTAGACTTTTGTTGGAGAAGTAGTTGGACGTTGTGGGTTCCTAGCGCACGTGCCTTATCGAGCCTTCCCACGCTGAACGCGGGTCGTCCGCAACATTTTCTTCCAGAAATTGGCGACACGCGAAAGCCCGCCGCTTCGAGAACCTTCACAGCCGCTCTCCCCACATGCGGTTCGAAGTACCGTACGAACGTATCGTCCCAAAGAAAGACCTCGCCGCGTAGGTTGCTCTCTCGTGGGCGGTGTCGTCGGAACCATTTGTCAAAGGGTTGTTGAGCGAACGTGGGAAAGGGGCGTCTTGCTGCAAAACCGAGGTGTTTTTCCATTAAGTGCCGGGTAATCGGCAGCGCCAAGGCCCAGTTCGCAAGCCTCGGGAACATACAACCTAGCCTTCCCATCACATCGACGGCGCTGACGAGCCGTTCACGAGGTGTCAAGCCATTTTGTTTTTGTTTTGCATGAAGGAGTTCGGCTTTTAGTAAGCTCAAATTTACATTGGAAGGGCATTCTGTGGTGCAGGCTTTGCACGACAGACAGTTGGAGAGCGCCGTGTCAAGACTGCGGGAGAGGTTCCACGGCGTTTTGTCGTTCTCAAACCCTTCCAAGACGGCGCGGATCGTGTTGGCTCGTCCCCTTGTCGACATGAGTTCTTCCCCGGTGGCGGAGAAAGTGGGGCACATCGTGGGCTCATTCTTGAGGCATGCGCCGCAGCCGTTACACTGCTCGAGATTCGCAAGGAAAGATTCATCCTTTGCGCGGAAGCGCAGTACCGGTTTGAAGGGGAGTTCCAGACGATAGCCTGCGCCGCGTCGCCAATTCGTATCAATGCGATACACGGGGGCGGCGTTGTCTTCCGAAATAATTTTGCCCGGATTGAAACGATTCACGGGATCAAACAAACGCTTGATTTCTTGCATGGCGTTGTAAAGATCGGCGCCCACATGTTCCTGCAAGAACTCGGTCCGAGCGATTCCTACGCCATGTTCGCCGGCGATCGTCGCGCGGAACTGATTCGCCAAGGCGAAAACTTTTTCCGCCATCTTTCTGTACTTTTCAATGTGTTCCGGAAGCGTGCAATCTATGATGGGACGAATATGGAGGAGTCCGGCGCCGGCGTGACCGTAGAAAGAACCCTGTAACCCCATCTCGGACATGATATTTTGTACGCCTTCCGCATATTCGGGAAGTTGTTCCGGTAACACGGCGACATCTTCCAAGCCGGGCACCGGCTTCGCCGCGCCTTTTCGTCCAGTCAATAGAGATAATCCGGCTTTTCTCAAGCCCCAAACCATGTCCATTTCTTTGGCGTCGGTGACCTTCATCGAACGCATGCCCAGTCCGCGACGTACGGCTGCCTCCACGCGGTCGGCTACGTCGTCATAGAACTCCACGATCAGAATTGCCTCACAGGGTTCTTCGTCAAGCCGAAGGAGTGTCCGCGCAGGCCGAAACGCCAACTGACCCCGCGTCTGATCAAACAAGGCGCTATCAATATGCTCTACGGAGGCGGGATGCAAATCGCTAAGGGTAACGCAAGCTTGTAAAGCCTCGATCACGGAAGAGAAAAAGATTAAGACGAGCCCCTTTTGAGAGGGCATCTTTGCCAGTTTCAGTTTGGCGCTTATAATGAGGGCGAGGGTTCCTTCGCTGCCGCAGAGCAAGTCATTGAGGTTTCGACCGTGCCGAAGATATCGGTCGATCCCGTATCCTGCCATGCGTTTTATGGTGGTACGCGGAAAATGCTCCTCAAAACCCACCGGCAGTCGACGAAGAATCGACTCCACGGCGTCACGTATTGTCGTTAAAGAGGCGCCCGTTTCGCTTACAGTCGCTAGGGTGCCGTTGGCAAGCACGACATCGAGAGAGACAATGTTATCTGCCGTCGTGCCATAAACGGGGGCTCGTGCGCCGGAGGAATTGTTGCCGATCATACCTCCCAGCGTGGCGCGGGAACTGGTCGCTACGTCGGGACCAAAACAGTAACCGTGGGGTTTCAGGAAGGCGTTGAGCTGGTCGAGGACGACTCCCGGTTCGACACAGACTGTGCCGCTATCCAAATCCAGGTTATAGATTCTTTTGTTGTACTGAGCGAGATTCACGACGAGCCCGTGCCCCACGGCGCCTCCGGCTAAACCCGTACCAGCTCCACGGGGAATCAGCGGGATGTCGGCTTCGTTTGCCGCTCCGACCAACCATGCCACTTCCTCACCGTTCTTGGGAAACGCCACGCCGAAGGGTTCTATTTGATAGAGCGAAGCATCGGTCGCGTATAACCTTCGGGTGTGGGCGTCAAATCGAACCTCACAAGGACCTTCTCCAAGGATCACGCGTTTTTTGGAGTCATTCATGTCGTCAAATAGCCTTTCATCAAGGAAACCAGGAAATGGTGGCGTTAGTCGTTCTTATCAACGTTCGTTAGCAGTTCTTTCCATCCCGCGCCCCGCATTTCGCGATAAGCCAGGTAACCCATATCACAGATGTTCTCGTGTTCCACCGATGCCCGATATTTCATCAATTTCTCCAAGGCACCTTGTGCCGCCTTTTTGGCAGATTCATCGGGTCTCCGTTTGTACGTTTTATATGCGGACAGAGTTTCCAGCGTCAGCTCGACATTTCGTAAACCTTTTTCCAGGAAGGCGGCGCGGGCAGCCGCTTCGTCATTGTCCTGTGCGGCGTTTTGTGCGATCTGCAGTAACCGTCGTGCTTCGGTCAGCACTTCCGGTGTACAGATGCGATCCGCGATGAGGACATAGTCTTTGAATCCGCCGCCTCCTTCTTCCTCGTGAAATCTTCCGACATCTGCTTCTGTGAGTTTATTGCTAATCTTTTCCCAAAATTCAAAATAGCGCCGAACTGCCACTTTTGCCGGACCGAACGCCCGATAGTACTCATCAAGAATCTGTGCGGGTTTCCATTCGGGGTGGGTGTGGATGCGGGCAATCGTGTAAAGCGTGGGGCCCTGTGTTGCCCAAGCGCCGCAAAGGGAATCAAACGTGGTACCTATCATTCCTCGTTTTGCTGCATAGGAGAAATCGGCGGCAAACCGCTTGGCATAGAATATGGGGAGGTTATGTCCTGCAAGCATGAGGTTTGGGCGTAGCACCAATTGTGCACCCGCATGGCGCCAGCCTTGCCAGTTTTTCCGGAAGGTGCGGCTCATCTCTGTTGTATAGGGAAACCACAATGGTGGCACAAAAGAAATAATGACGCCTTCATGTAAATGGGTTTGTTTTGGCGCTTCCCAATAGTTTGCATAGGCATAGCCAAATACCGTTGCGTGAGGGCAAACACCCCGAGCTAGTTGCAACACGGCGTTGTAAAACATTGCGTATCGGTCTGACAAGGAGGGTGCGTCTTCGGGAAGTACGACGCCACCCCAAGGCGTGCTGGTGCCGGCAATGCCGAAACCTTTTCCGTGAAACCTTTCCTTAAACGTGGGGATTTTCCCCTGGCTCCAATAGGGGGAAATGTCAAAGCGCGGGTCAGGGCTATCCCACGCTCGGCAAGAGGGGCAAGTGCATAGCCCTGGCGTGTCGTTTTCACACACATTGACCGGGGGAAGACTATCGCTCGAGACTCCCTTGATCTTTTCTTGCCAGTCTGCAACGATTTGTGCCCATAAAGACGGTTGAGAAAGGCAGAGGGCTACGTTTGTGCCGTCCCGGTCCCCGGCAAGAGGGATGCGGTTTCCATCAGGAAGAAGTGCGAAAAACTCTGGGTTCGTTTTGTGAAATCGTGCCCAGTAATCGCCGAACGTGTGACCATATTGAAGCGACTTTGTGGCGACTAACCGATGACGTAACAGCCAGGTATCTTGTTCTTTCAAGAACCGGTCGTGGTTAGAACTGTCTGCCCAACCGAATGTAGCCTCCCGAGAAAGCTGGGGAACAATCAGGCGCGCGTCTTGGAAGCGAGGCGCCCCGTGGCGTTCGCAGGGAGGCACCCGGATGGTCTTTTGGGTTGGAATGTATTCTCCGAGTCTGCCGGGCCAAAGCCATCGTACACCTAATTCATTCTCCAAAAAGTCATAGACCGCCCAGAGCGTTCCGTGCCAGGTAGGCTCGTCGTCCCCGCCGACATTTCCCGAAGTATCCCGTCCGACAAGATAGAGTCTCGACGCACGCGCGCAAACAAGATACCCCGCTGGAGGCAAGGCTGACAGGTCGATGCCATCCTTTACAGAGGAAGATAGGAGCCCGAGAAAGATTTTATTTTGAAAATAGGTGTTGGGATCACTCTCTTTTCGAACGGGAAGCTTCGTACCAGATGCTCGTTCTATGTGGTATTGCAACTCTTGTATTGCAAAGTCCAGCACGGGATAGGAAGAATCGGGGACGACGATTTCTGCGCACGCATTGCCATCTTGGACAAGTTCCACGGCATGTCCCGAGGCTAAAGAAAAACAGTGTACCAGTAGTGTGGTGCTGACCAACGGGCTGAACATCTTATGTACTCCGAATTAGTGAAACCTTAGGTAGGATACCAAAGCGAATGGCAGAGAATGAATTTCGTGTCGGGATTGTTTTCCTAAGTAGGCAACTATGGAGAAGTGTCTACTGAAAAAAGCAGCGCTGTTGTTCCTTTTGATTGTTGCAGGCTATGTGCGATGCGATGCGTCAAAGGCAACAGCCGAGCATAACCAGAACCCGCAGCGGGATACACCGACGGTTTCCCATGCGAGTGAGGAGAATAAGGTCATGTTGGAACGAGCCACCTTTGCCGCAGGGTGTTTTTGGGGTGTCGAGGCGACTTTTCGCAGTGTAAAAGGCGTGGTATCTACGTCCGTAGGTTATACGGGCGGGTGGACAGAAAATCCCACGTATGAGATGGTTTGCACCGATAAGACGGGTCATGCCGAAGCCGTGGAGGTGGTTTTTGATCCGCAGGTTGTAAGCTATGAAGACCTTCTCAACGTTTTCTGGGAATGTCACGATCCCACCCAGAAAAACAGGCAGGGTCCCGACATAGGGACGCAGTACCGCTCTGCCATTTTCTATCACAGCCCCGAACAGGAAGAGGCGGGACGGCGCTCGAAGGAACAGCTCGAAAAGTCCGGTAAGTACAAGCGCCCCATCGTTACCGAAATTGTTCCGGCTTCTATGTTTTGGCGTGCGGAGGAGTATCATCAGCAGTATTTGGAAAAACGCGGACTGGCAACTTGCTATATTCGTTAACCGTTGTCGGGTGACCCGGTGGGTCTATGGGAGCTTTTGCTAAACCAGGGTAGTAAAGCCGGTTCTGCTCCAGCCTTTGGTTTCTCCATTTAAGCATCCTTGCTTCGCCATCCCAGGGCTTCTGCACAAAACGCGGGTGGTTTCTCTTGGAAATTTGGGAAAAACCTCTATTTTGCACTGCGTGCTGGTTTGCTTCTGTTTCCTCAGGACTATAAAATAGCGAGGAAAGCAAGAGTTAACCGCGGCGATTGCCGCATACGTCGGAGGGAGAATACGTCATGTCGAAGAAATTGCGTGTTGGTGTGATTGGGTGTGGTGCAATCGGTTCGCGTCTTCACGTGCCGGACTACAGCGTTTGCCCTTATGCTGAGATAGTGGCGCTTTGTGACATTATTCCGGCAAAAGCCAAAGAGGTTGCAGACAAGTGGGCGCCAAACGCGAAGATATATTCGGATTACAAAAAAATGCTGAAGGAAGCCGCCCTAGACTGTGTCACGGTGGCAGTTCCCAACTATCTTCATGCGCCGATCACCATTGCGGCTCTCAAAGCCGGCTGTAACGTTCTGGTCGAAAAGCCGATGGCGACGAGCGCTGCCGAGTCACGCGCGATGGTGGATACCGCGAAAAAGATGAAGCGTCTGCTGATGGTGAATCAAAGTCAGCGGAGATTTCCTGCGCATGTTAAAGCGAAAGAGGTTATCGATAGTGGCATCATGGGCAGGATTATTCATGTAACCGCGCAATTTGGCCATGCGGGTCCTGAATACTGGAGCCCCACCGGCAAGTGGTTCTTTGACAAGAAACAAGCACGTTTTGGAGCGATGGCAGACCTCGGCGTGCACAAGGCAGACTTGGTGCGTTTTCTTACCGGCAAAGAGGTGGCAGAGGTTTCTGCTTATACGGCACGGTTGGAGAAAAAGAATGCGACGGTCGAAGATAACTTCGTTTCTTGTTTGAAGTTTACAGACGGTACTGTGGGGACATTGTGTTCTTCCTGGACCGTAAAGGGGATGGAAGCAAATTACACCATTCTGCACTGCGCGAATGGTTCACTTCGGATTTGTGAGATTCCGGGGAAGCCACTCGTAGCTAACTTGGTCAATCCGCACTGTGAGATCGTTTTTCTTGTGCCGCCTCCGGTGACGAACTATGAAGGTTCATGGGGATTGGATGTCAGTGGCGCCTTTGTTCGGGCGTGTTTGGGCATGGAAAAGCCGTTCTGCACGGGTGAGGAAGGCATGAAATCCTTGGACGTCATTCTTGCGGCGGAAAAATCGGCATTGACGGGGCGTTCCGTCAAGTTAAAGCACTAGAGGGAATAGTTGGACACACTCACGATTAATCTTGGCGATCGCTCGTACCCAATCATCATTGGTGAGGGGGCGTTGTGTAAACTGCCGGAGGTTCTGACTTCGCTCCAAGCGAAAGGTACGGTTGGCTTGGTGACGGACACAAACGTGGGACCTTTGCACGGGGACAAGGTGGTAACCCAAATCCGCGAAAAAGGGCTGAACGTAAAGGTTTGTGTGCTTCCCGCCGGTGAACCGTACAAACGGTTGGCAGTCATTGAAGGGCTCTGCGAGGATTTCTTGCTGGCGGGTTTGGATCGAAGCAGTGTCATACTAGCCCTGGGGGGCGGTGTCGTTGGCGACGTCGCCGGCTTTGCGGCTGCTGTATATATGCGGGGAATCCGATTTATCCAGATTCCCACAACCATTGTGGCACAGGTGGATTCGAGCGTCGGCGGGAAGACCGGGGTCAACTTGTCGGAAGCGAAGAATATTATTGGCGCTTTTCATCAACCTTCGGGTGTGGTCATAGACCTCTGTTTGTTAACGACGTTGCCTGATCGGGAACTTCGCGCTGGTTTGGCGGAGGTGATCAAACATGGTGTGATTGCCGATGCGTCTCTGTTTGAGTACATGGAAGACCATGTCGATGCCCTGTTGAAAAAGGATTTGGCGGCATTAACGTATCCCATTCGGCGTTCCTGCGAAATCAAAGGCGCTATTGTAGAGGCGGATGAACGCGAGCAAGGGTTGCGTGCTAATCTCAATTACGGTCATACCTTTGGGCATGGAATTGAGGCGGCATCGGGGTACGAACGGTTTTTGCACGGGGAAGCTGTTGCGCTGGGCATGTGTGCCGCAGCGGCGCTGGCAAACTCCTTAGGGCTGGTAGATGTCGCTTTTGTGGAGAGACAGCGTCGTTGTCTGCAACGGTATGGTTTGCCCACACATTGGCCGGATATGTCCGTTGATGCCGTATGGGAATCGATGCAACATGACAAGAAGGCAAAAGCCGGAAAGCTGAAATTTGTTCTTCCTGAGGGGTTCGGTAGAGTAGTGCATCGATCGGATGTCTCTGAGTCAGAAGTGCGGCGGGCTTTGGAGACCTTGTTGACGGTGTAACAAACCTGGGGATGGTAGCCGTTATGGCGTTTGGCGGAGAAAATGCCGAAAGTTACTACGACGAAGGTCTGACAGCAAGTGTGAAAGGTGACATCCCGCTTGCGATAGCGTGTTTTGAAAAGGCATTGGCGGCGGACCCGAATATGACGGCAGCCGCGCACCAACTCGGAAAGTGTGCCATGCGCACCGGGGATTGGTCTCGTGCGGTTCAGCTATTGACTCGGGTCGTTCGGGCTCGTCCTCAGCAGATTCCGCCCAGGCTGGACTTGGGCGTGGCGTTGTTAGAAAGCGGCAAGATAGAGAACGCCCGTGCAGTTTTTGGAGAAGTGTTGGCTGCGGAGCCCAATAACCCACGCGCCCTGTTGGGATTTGCCCAGATTGAATTTGCTCAAGGCAATTGGCAGGGCGCTGCCGCTTTTGCGGAGCGTTCCCTTGCCGTGAGCGGTCCGAATTTCGCCGGGTTGTTTTTGTTGGGACGTGCTGCAAAGTTGAAAGGCGACCTCCCTGGGTCCCAAGCTGCGCTTTCCCAAGCCGACGCCTTGCTGGAAAAATCGCTGGAGGCGAACCCGAGCCAACCGGAACCCCATTTTCTTCGGGGCGAGCTACATTTCGCACGCGAGGACTTTGTTTCGGCAATAGACTGCTATCGCGCGGCGGAGAGCCGCATGTCCCGTGACGGGGTGTACAGCGCCTATGGAATTACGTTCCAATTGTGCGATGTCTGGGCAAAATTGGGGATGTGTTACCACCGTTTGAACAAGAACGACCAGGCTCGGGAACTGGGTGCCCGCGTTTTGAGCATAGATCCTCACCATAAGGTGGGGCAATTTTTGAACTCGTTGACATGAGGACTTGGACGTGGCGGACGTCAATCTGCAATTGGTGCGGGAGTTTTTCGAACTCAACATTTTCCGTGTGTTGACGAACTGGGACCAGGAACCTTGGCGGGAACATGCGGGTGAGCGATCGCCGCAACTATTTGTTGAAAACCCTCAACCACGGATTTCAGAAGAGGTACCGGTGGTGCTGCGTCCTGCCGATCTCGCCGCGATCGAGCGTGCCGTCGTTCATATTCGGGCATGGCACGCTGACCGGTTTTATCCTTCCGTGATAGAATCCAGTCCGGTATTGTCGCGATTTGAGGCAGATGAGGCATCGTCGCTTGCACGCGTTGTATTTGCTCATCAACCGTTCGTCACGATTTTGGTGATCTCTGAGTTGCCGGTCTCGCCTGAATTGAGGTCGCGATCGTTGTCCATGCTACAACACGCCGGAGTGGATCATGTGATCGAGTTTCCCCAGATTCTGAAAGATTTGCTGGATAGGGTGAGCATCGAAGGCAATTACGGTGCGTCTGTGACGCTGCAAATGCTTCGATTGTTGAAGCGGTACAAGTTCATTAGGAATCAGCAGCTCGAGTTCAGTTTTGTAGTAGACCCCCCTGTCCCGGTAGTTGCGCCTTGGGTTGAAGTGATCAACGAGCCGGTTTCGGATGAAGAAAATACACCGACCTGACTCCCATGCCACGTGGATCTCTTGTATTGCTTTCTTAGAAAAAGGCGGTGTGTTGTGCCGACACGGCTAGCGCAAGAAACGGGAAATTATATTCTGCCAAAGGTACTCGAAAAACCAACTCAAATACCAGCGAAACGCTGGCCAAAAGACGTACAGGCATACGAACAAGATCAGCACTCCCAGCCATGACGTCAGTAATCGTCCTATTGCCCACGCTACAAACGAGACGCTAGCGCGGATGCCTCTCGTTACAATTCGGAAACCATGACGGATCGCCCAGCCGATGTCCGTTTCAGATATGGTTCCTTCTGAGCGATGGGCAAGACCTTCCGGGGCACATGCCAGTGCAAAAACTGTTTCGCCTATTTTTAGTCGGTCACCATCTCGTAATACGCGCGAGCGAATGCGGCCTGCCCGTTTTCCATTGACCCACACAGGCGCCCGAGATGCTTGACGAATGCGGTATCCATCTGAGACAACGCTGACAAACGCATGGCAGGGTTCTACCTCGGCGTCAAAAACCACCGTGACTTCGCAACGTGGATCGCTACCGATATAAAACGGTGCACGTACAATCGGGAACTCGTTGCCATCTTCGGGACCATTAATGATCTCCAGACTATCGGTTGGTTTCAGTCGGCTCACCCTGTGAGTTCCTTCACTGTTTCATTTGTTGCTGCTTTGCGGATGGTCAATTCGTCGTCAACCATGAGCACTTCGATGGTGTCCCCGTAGACGAAATCACCGCGGATGAGTTGCTCGCTTATCGGATTGATCACCAGTCGGTCTACGGTACGCTGTAATTCTCGGGCGCCAAACTCTTCGCTATACCCCTGACGGGCAAGATATTCATATGCCCCTTGATAAACCCGTAGATTCATGCCTTTTTCCTGCAGTCGTGCGTGCAATTTTCGGAGTGAGATGCTCAGAATCGTTCGGATGTCTTCGAAGAGAAGCGGGAAAAACGGCACAAATTCATCAATCCGATTGATGAACTCTGGACGAAACACTTCTTTTAGGGCGGGGAGAATTGCCTCGTGCTGGTCGGGAGCGTCTCGCCGTAGATGTTTTGCCGCAATATTGGACGTAAAAATCAGAATACAATTCCGAAAGTTGCAGTCGCGCCCACGCGCGTCTTTAATACGTCCCTCGTCCAATATGGGTAACAGGATATCGAAGACCCGCGGATGCGCCTTGTCAATTTCATCAAACAGGAGGACAGAAAACGGAGAATGTCGAACGGCTACCGATAGGCGCCCTTCTTGGTCGCTGCCGACATATCCCGGCGGTGCTCCCAGTAGACGTGCAACCGAGTGCTCTTCGATGTACTCGGACATATCAAAAGTATACAAGTGGCGGCTGGAACCAAATACGACTTCGGCTAACACTTTTGCGAGTAAGGTTTTGCCAACACCGCTCGGTCCCAAAAACAAAAACACGCCGCTGGGACGGTCCGGGGACGCAAGCCCCGTTCGTGCCCGTCGTACCGTTTGTGCCACGCGACGCACGGCTTCGTCCTGCCCAACCACGCGTTTCTTTAGAATGTGCTCCAAATTTTCCAGCCGTTGCCTTTCGCCGTCTGCGATTTCCTCGATGGGTACCGAGGTCAGTCGGCTCACGACTTTCCGAATGTCGTGCGGGGTGATTTTTTCTTCCAGAGTTGTTGACGTTTCCGTAGGAGACTGTTGCGGATTCCGCGCCGCCAGTGCCGCAAGCCGCAATCTGTGCCGCGCACAAGCCTGATCCAGCACATCAATTGCCTTGTCCGGAAAACGACGTTCTGGCATGTAGCGTTGGGTCAACTCCACCGCGGATTTTAATGCCCGGCGACTAATGCGGACACCATGATGGCGTTCCAAAGAAGGACGCAAATGTTCCAAAACTTCGAGGGTCGTAGCGGGGCTCAATTCTTCAACCCGCACCATTTGAAACCGTCGCTCGATTGCAGGATCGCGTTCGATGAACTTTCGATATTCTTCCAGGGTAGTGGCGCCGATGCAACGGAGATTACCGCGGGCAAGTGCGGGTTTGAGCAAATTTGCAAGATCAACGGGACTGCCTTCCGTGCTGCCCGCGCCCATAATGAGATGCACCTCATCAATAAACAAAATCAGATTGGGAATTCGCTCAATTTCCTCCAATAGTTGAGCTACTCGTTTTTCGAATGCGCCTCGAAACTCCGTGCCCGCGGTCAGTAAACCAATGTTCAGCTCCACGATCCGAGCGTTTTCCAAAAATCGGCCTGTGCTACCGGAAGCGAGCGCGAGTGCCAGCCCTTCCACGATGCGTGTTTTACCTACACCGGCATCCCCGACGAGAATGGCATTGTTCTTGGTTTTCCTTCCGAGGATTTCGAGTAACTGGGTAATCTCACCGCTACGGCCAATGGCTGGCTCCAATTTGCCCGCACGAGCCAGTGCTGTCAGATCTCGCGTGAGACGTTGCAAACCATAATCATCCGTGTCTTTTGTTGACTCCACCGCGGTTTCGTTCGGCGGCATATCCATCGTTGTTCGGGCAGCTACGTCCTCCTTGGTTCTAGTTGCCCCGAGTTTTGTGCGGTAGAGGCTTTCTCTCAGCGTCTCGATCAGTTGTTTGCGGTTGAGTTGTAACACATCCATAGCGCGGCTGGGCGCTGCGAGAGGGTCTGATAAGATAGCGAGAAGCAAATGTTTTCCGTTGGGCGAGGCGCCGCTGAGTTGAGTGGCAATTCTCGCTGCCTCATTGATCACATTGCAACAACGTGTGGTGAAGAAAACGTCCTGGACATTGCTGGGGGGTACACCACGCCATCTCTCCCGGTCGAGTTCTTGCAGTACCCATTGTAATCCGCGTTTGATGTCCGCCGGCACCCCTTGGAGCATTTCTTCAAATTTCTGGTAAAGAACCTCAAAGACCGCGTCGACCCCGACAAAGAATTGCCCCCGTTTCACACTCAACGCGGCGGCTTCTTCCAAGATGCGATTTATTTCCGACGAAACACGGACCTGCACACGCTTCATCCTAAGTAAGGTTTTGAGCATTATAGCGACAAGACTTTGGGAGATAAAGTCGATGTATAAGCCCAGTACCTTTGGCACGTTTCGTTATGTCGTATGAGGGTATGAGGGATTGAAACAAGGGTTTTCGATTAAGGTTATGAAAAAGGCACCTATGCGAACGCCCTCAGGTACATTTGAGTAATCCATGAACCTCTTGAGTGTTTGTTAACGACACGCCCGTTTTTCGGACTATTTCCTCTTGCGCTACGCGGTTGAGGGGATTGTTTCGTCGCGTCGGGGACTCGTTCCTGGCAATGACAATGTTGGTGGAGGCAGCGGGATAAAACGGAGAGCGGGGGTCAGGGCGTCGTGCTTAAATATGTGCTTATTGGAATACCCCTTCAGGTCATTGCAACCCTACTGTCATTGCGAGGAGTGCCGTTAGGCACGACGTGGCAATCCCCTCGGGAATTCGAGGAAGACCCCGTCTAAGGACTATGTACTCCTTCACTAAGCGGTTAAGGTAATTGCCTTTGTTTAGGACATGATAGGGCGCAACGTGTTGCGCCCCTACAAAAGAACGAGGGGATTGTTTCGTCGCGTCGGGGGCTCGTTCCCGACAATGACAACCGAAAAGGGCGAGGCATGCCGCGCCCCTACAGGGTGGTATGGAGACGTAGGGGCACGAAAATCTTGCGTTCCACTTGGGGCAAGTTCCTGCATGGGATGGATGTCGAGGCGCGTTGGGTGGGCTGCGGCAGACGAATGCAAACAGGGTGGGCGTGCATAACAGAGTTGTCGTTTTGTAATTGGTATGGATTCTTCTCTGGTGCCACCTGGTTCTTTTTTTGACCTCATTAAAATATACTACTTATAGTAGTGTCTTCCCTTGCCATTCCAAATATTGTGTTTATCCTTGTGAAATCTAGCATTTAGGAGACTTTTCCCTGGCGGAGCGTCCTAATTGAGGAATGTTTCATGCCCACCTTGGTTGAAATAAATGATAAAAAATACAAAATATGATAAAAATCCAAACACAAACTCACGGTTTCGGAGCCCTACGGAGGGTATTTATCCAGAAAGAAAGCACAATATTTTGTTGCATATTGAGTCCAATAGTGCTATGATATCGACTAATACAACCCAAAAACCTGTTACTGTGGTGTCAAGAAATGAGCAGATCTGCCGGGATTTCGTCAGAGAGATATCTTGAAATTCTTGGCGTGGTGGTGCTTGCGCTGTCTCTTTTGCTTTTTCTCGCATTGACCACGGATGGCTATCAAGGGGACATCCACAGGCCTTTGGACGGGATGTCTCAAGTTTCCAACTTATTGGGCAAGCCAGGTGCAGTAGTTTCGGGGGCGTTGACTCTTGCTTTGGGCAGGTCATCGCATATGATTTATGCGGTGTTATTGATCTGGAGCATCATGTTGCTTCGGCACGAACCGCTCGACCGTTTTCTTTCCCGTTTGTTGGGGATGTTTGTTCTTCTTGTCTCTACGGCGGGGCTGGTGCACATTAATAGCCCCTACCTTTTCGAAGAAAGTGGCGAACCTCAAGGTGGGGTCGTTGGGGATTTTGCAGCGGGCGTCTTGGACAATTGGGTAGGATTTTCAGGGGCTGAAGTTGTATTAGGTGCTTTTTTCCTCGTTGGTCTTTTGTTGGTCACAGACCTTCTTTTCCTCGATATTGTTTTGTTTTTGAGCCGAGTGTTGCCTCGCGTTATGCAAGCCTGTTTTTCAGGGGTTGTTGTCTTGGGACGCGCATTACGTCGTGTGGGTGAGGCTGTGGGGGACATGTTGGGAACGCGACGTGCGAAGCAACGCCGTGCCCTGCGTTTGCATCGGCGCTTGGCGGAACAATCGGACGTGACGGAAGAAACTCCTGGGGAGGAAGATGCGGAGGCGCTGTTTGGGCGAGGAGATTTTGTCGAACCGTCACCCGAGCAGGCTCGCCAGGAATCGCTGTTCCCTGAAGAGGAGATTTCAGAGCAAGAAAACGTGGAGTCGGAATCGGTCTCCGGAGTGGAAGATGATGTAACTGCGGCTGAAGTTTCCGAGTCCGTTCCAAGCGAGGCGCAGGAAGATTTGTTGGAAAAATCTCAGGAGTCTGTGCCGGCCACGGTTGCGGCTCAATCGGATGAAACTGAACAAAAGCCTCGCAAAGGTCGGGCGACATTTCTGCGTCGACGCGGTGAGCTAGACGATGCGTTGCCGCCGGATTATGTTTATCCGAAGAAGTACACCAAGCCGCCGCTGACCTTGTTCGATCCTCCCCCGCCCCCTGCTGTTGATGATATCAATGAGCGCTTGGCTAAGTTGAGCGCCTTGTTGGAGGAGAAACTAAAAACCTTCGGAGTTGAAGCGCGGGTGACGGCGGTGACTCGGGGTCCTGCCATAACTCGGTTTGAGTTGGAGCCGGCCCCCGGGGTGAAGGTAAGTCGTTTTGTGACGCTTTCCAATGATATTGCGCTTGCGTTGAAAGCCCATCGCGTGCGGGTGGAGGCGCCTATTCCCGGAAAAGGCAGGGTGGGAATAGAAGTACCCAATGCCCACAGGGAGCCCGTCGTAATTCGCGACCTGTTGGAATCTAAGGTATTTCAAAACGACAAAGGACATCTTAAACTGGCGCTGGGAAAAGATATCGCGGGTGATGTTGTGACGGTCGATCTGGCGAGCATGCCGCACCTACTTGTGGCAGGTGCCACGGGTTCCGGCAAGACGGTATGTGTCAAGACGATGATCGCCAGTCTGCTGTGTTCCAAGACGCCGGAAGAGTTACAGCTTATGTTAATTGACCCTAAGATGGTGGAGTTGTCCATCTTTGATGACATTCCCCATCTGATTACCCCTGTGGTGACGGATCCCAAGAAAGCGGCCACCGCACTGCGGTGGTTAATAGTGGAGATGGAAGAGCGGTTTCGTCTGTTCACCGATCTTCGTGTGCGAAATATTGAAGTGTACAACCGAATTGTGGAAAATGGGGAAATCGAGGTGGCGCAGGTAGATGGTGCCGCAGGGGATTCGGTGGAAGCCATCCGGCGTTTGCCTTATATTGTTTGTATTATTGATGAGCTAGCCGATTTGATGATCTTGGCACGCGCAGAGGTGGAAGACGCGATTGCGCGTCTGGCGCAGCTGGCGCGGGCCGTGGGCATTCATCTGATTTTGGCAACGCAGCGTCCCTCGGTAGATGTTCTGACGGGTGTGATCAAAGCGAATTTCCCCGCGCGGTTGTCTTTTCAAGTGTCGTCGCGGGTTGATTCACGGTGTATTTTGGACGAAATTGGAGCGGAGGACCTGATAGGGCGCGGTGATATGTTGTACCTGGCTCCCGGGCAATCCAAACCTTTACGTATCCAAGGGGCTTTTGTGAGCGACGAGGAAATGAACCGTCTTATTGCTTATTTGAAGACGCAGGCGCCTCCCCAGTACCGAGATGAGATTCGGAGATTTGGTTCTACGACTTCGGCGTTGGATGAGCAGGAAGATGATCGTGACGATGAACTGTTGGACAAGGCGATCCAGGTGGTCTTGGAAACAGGGCAGGCGTCTATTTCGATGGTGCAAAGGCGGCTTCGTGTAGGGTATACTCGAGCTGCTCGACTGATTGATATGATGGAAATGAGGGGCATCGTTGGTCCGCATGTGGGGAGTAAGGCCCGAGAAATTCTGGTGCCGCTTCCGTCTAAGGACGAGGTAGCATGAAACAACAATTTTTGGGCGGAGAAGAGTTGCGTCAGCGGCGGATTGAAATGGGGTTTACACCGCTGGACGTATCGCGGAAAATTCATGTGCCGGTGAGTTATATCGAAGCGATCGAGCGCGGAGATATTCGAGCGTTGCCGCCGGTCTGTTATACCACGGGATTTATCAAAAGCTATTGTAACTTGCTTGGGTTGGATGCAACTCCTTTTTTGAACGACTATGCGGCAATTGTTCGACCGCCGCGCCGCCGTTCCTTCTGGTTTAATGAAAACCGGAAGCTTATTCTAAATAGCAAGGCTGCGAATGTTCTGACATGGGTTGCTATTTGCGCCGTTCTCGCGTTGAGTTGGGTCGCTTATATGTTTATTGTAAACCCAAAACTCGACGATCCCAGTAAGCATGTGGAAGCGGGTGCCATGGAAATAGTGGAACCTTTTCCGCCGGGGGTTCCGGGTTTCAAATAAAGGCACAACTAACCCGGACGACCTCTACGATATATCGTCCCGCACTTTATGACACACCGAGATGTGTTCCCGTCTTTGTATGGGGTAAACTGTATCGCCATGTAGACCCTATGGCGAGCTGGGAAAAGATTATTCACTAGGCAGGAACTTACGCACATGGGCGGGTATTCTTCTGACAAAGCCGCGCTGGAACAGCACGAAAAAACCTCTGAGAGAGGTTCGCGCCGCATCGCGTTGAATCTTCCCAATAAGCTGACGTTGACGCGATTCGTTTTGACATTTATCTTTATTTTGCTTTTGTCTTACGAGCATGTGGTGACTTATTCTGCCGCTTACGTGGTCTTTGTCATAGCCACGATCACGGATTACTATGACGGCAAAATTGCGCGTTCCCGCAATCTGGTGACCAATTTTGGGAAATTGATGGATCCTGTGGCGGACAAAGTGCTGATTTCTGCCGCATTCATCATGCTGATGCTCATGGGAAAAGACTTATATATCCCCGGTTGGACTGTGGTCGTGGTCATCGGCAGGGAGTTCCTCGTCACGGGCGCACGTTCTCTTGCGGCAAGTGAAGGCGTGGTTATAGGCGCCAATCGATGGGGAAAGACCAAAGCCGTGTTTCAGATGGTTTATGTCTACTGTTTTTTGGGTTTTGTTGTGCTGAAGGAACTGGCGATTGCTGCACAGCTTCGTCTTGATTATTCGTTGATCTCCTCGTGGCTTCGATGGACATCGCTTTTCTGTGCGATTGCCGTTGCTGTGTACACCGTGTATTCGGGCGTCCAATTTGCCCGTATCAATTGGGGATTGCTGCGCTTGGGAGAAGAGCGATGAATCGTCTTGCCCCATCCCGGGCAGTCATCGACCTATCCGCCTACACGAGCAACCTGAATGTAGTGCGCGCATGTATTCCTCCATCGTGCCGCATTATGCCGGTCGTCAAAGCAGATGCTTATGGCCATGGGGCAGTGGCTCTTGCGCAAAGCGCGACCGCGGCAGGCGCCTATGGGGTTGCTGTTGCAACGGTTGCCGAAGGGATCGCGTTACGCGAGGCTGGGATAACATGTCCCATCCTCGTTTTGGTGCAGCCTTTGTTGGAGGCGCTCGAGGCAGCGGTAGTATATACCTTGGAAGTTATGATCTCTGACCCTGAAGCTCTAGACTCCTTGGCACAAATTGCGGCGCGCGTCGGCAAAAAGGTTTTGGTACATTGCAAGATTGATACGGGGATGGGAAGGCAAGGGTATCCCTGGGAGACGGCGCATCTTTTTGTCCATAAGGCGGCGACGGTACACGGTATTGAGTTGGTAGGCATCGCCACACACTTTGCGGCCGCGGACGATCCTTTGAGTACCTTTACGGATCGACAGCTGGCGAATTTTTCCCGTGTCATAAACGCACTTAAGACACGGAAAGTACCTTATGGCGTCGCCCACGCCGGAAATAGCGCGGCAATACTACGCTACGGGGCAGCTGCGTCGTTTGACATGGTTCGTCCCGGTTTGATGACTTATGGCGTGCCGCCTTATGAAGATTGTCCGCGTAAAGATCAGCTGCGTCCGGCATTGCGTTGGGAGACGCGAGTCGTTTGCGTCAAGGATCTTCCCCAAGGGGCGCCTGTGGGGTACGGTTGCACGTACGTCACCCCCCGGGCCATGCGCACAGCGATCATTCCTGTAGGGTACGCCGATGGTTATCCGCTGGCGTTGTCTAATCGGTCGGATGTTCTTATTCGCGGCACGCGTTGTAAGGTTTTGGGACGTGTATCTATGGATCAGATCGTCGCGGACGTTACAGCATTAAAGACGGTGGAAGTGGGGGAACAGGTAACGCTCATAGGACAAGACGGCGATGAGGAAATAACTGTTTCTGAAATTGCCAAGCGCGCCGGTACGATTCCTTATGAGATCTTAACAGGCATTGGGAATCGAGTGGAACGCGTGTACACACGAGGATGAACCGTGGGGCGAATCTATTATATTGACGGCTATAATGTGATTCTTCAATGTCCGACGTTGGGGGCAATTGCTCAACGCGATCTCGAAGGGGCGCGTGCCAGGTTGTTTCAACATGTCGTGCATTTTTGTACGGATACTGGGCACCGCGCGGTACTGGTATTCGATGGGCGCAATGCTTCCTCCTTCCCTTCTTCGGAGATTGGCTCTAGGGGACAGGTTCAGGTGGTCTATTCCAAGGGTTCTCGTACAGCTGACGCTGTGATCGAACGCATGGTATATGAGGCGCGTCACCAGCATGTGGAAACTGTAGTGGTATCAGCCGACAGAGAAATTCGGGAATTATGTAGTACGTTGGGGGCGCTGGTTATACAACCGGGGACGTTTTTGGGCTGGATGCACGATGCGCAAAAACGTTTGCGCTCGGAATACACCGAGCGAACGCTATCTCCCAAGCGATATCGTATAGAAGACGTGCTAAACGAGCGGTCGGTTCATCGTCTTCATGCAATCCGACGCCGCTTGGAAGGGGAGAGTTGAAGAATTATCCTAGCAGCGTCGTAAGGGTTGCCTTTTTGGGGCGAGGGCTATAGAATTATCGCAGGAAGAGACGACGCGGGAGGCAACAGTGGAGCGAGGATTCGTCGTTATAGGAGAGGGTGAAGATCGGAAACGTATTCCGGTCATTTCGTCCTTGCTGATCGGTCGGTCGGTTGATTGTGACATTTCCATCGATGACGCGGCGGCATCTCGGCATCACGTGGAGATTTTTGTCAAAGAGGGGAAGTTTTGTTGGCGGGACTTGGGAAGTACCAACGGGACGCTGATCAACGGCAATTTGATGACGGAGGGGGTGCTTCAAGATGGTGACCGTATTCAGATAGGGGAAACCTGTCTGCGTTTCGAGGCAGAGTCGGTGCCTGAAGCGCCCGATGGAGAGGACTCCACCTTATTTGCCACCTTACTCGATGGTCAAGGTAAAGTACTGGCGCGTTCCCCCGAAGATGCCAAATCCGAACAGCTTCTTCGCGCGGTGTACACCATCATGAATCAGATCGCCTCCAACTATGATCCCTGCAGTCTTGTGGATCAGGTGTTGGAGACTTCCATGAAAGCCATTGCGGCGCAACGGGCAGCGGTTCTTTTTGCGGATCCGTCAACGGACGAGCTACTGCCATGTCCGGTATGTCATTCGTTTCATATTATTCAGGATGGGCGATTACGTAAAGTGGATCGTGGCGGGGTCCGCGTGAGTAGCACGGTGGCGCACCGCGTTCTTGCGATGGGGGAGAGTGTGCTTTATCAGGATACGCAAAGTGCTGGGGACATTAGCAGCGCCCAAAGCGTTGTGTCGATGCATGTACGTTCGATCATGTGTGTGCCGCTGCGTGCCAAGCAGAAAATCCTTGGGTTGTTGTACGTGGATACCGATAAACCGGGGCACTCGTATACCCGTCAGGACATGTTGTTAACGACGGCGGTGGGGAACAGTGCAGGTCTTGCACTCGAAAATGCCCGGATGCACCTTCAAGTCATCGAAAAGGAGCGCACGGATCAAGAGATTCAACACGCCTGGTCGATACAGGAAGGGTTTTTGGTGCATGAATGGCCTCAGGATGACTCGCGGTATCGTGTGTATGGCGAGACAAAACCTGCGAAAGTGGTGGGTGGTGATTTTTACGATTTTGTCCAGCCGGATAAAGACCGCGTGGGAGTGCTGATAGGGGATGTCAGCGGCAAAGGAGTTCCTGCGGCGTTGACGATGGCGCAGCTGCTCGCTACATTTCGTTTATGTGTGCTCCGTGAGACATCGCCGGCAGCGGTGTTATCCCTTTTGAACACGAGTCTCTATAAGCGTAGTCGGTTTGGCATGTTTTGTACAGTTTGTTTTGCCGTGCTCGATTTGAAGACGGGCGCAGTGGTCTGCGCTAATGCGGGACACCATCCACCGTTGCGGGTGGGTAAAGGAGGGGCGGAGCTTTTGGCAGAAGCCAGCGGCCCTCCGATTGGGGTTCTTCCGGATGCGTCTTGGACGGATTCCCAGCTAACCCTTACCCCGGGAGATACGCTATTGCTTTATACAGATGGAGTTGTGGAGGCTCGAGGCATGCACACGCGACGGGGCACCTCCAGTGTGGCGGCGGATGAGTTTGGGGTACGCAACTTGAGCCGTGTAGCCCAGATCTTTTGGAAGGAATCCCCGAAGGAAATGATTTCTGGTGTAAACCAGAGTGTCCGTGAGTTCACGGCACCCGCGCTTCCCCATGACGACTGTACCATGATCGCCGTGCGGTATGACGGATAAACGTACAGGTATGACTAGCCGCGAAAAGATGGCGGAAGATATTCGACTGCGGATGGCATCTGATGCGCGGCTTCTTTGCGCCGTTCGGGGTTTGGTGCGAGGATATTTTGGGAGTTTGGGATTTTCGGGAGACAAAGTCGAGTCAGTCATTTTGGCTATTGACGAGGCGTGCGCCAATTCGATTCGTCACGCGTATCAACGGCGGTCGACGGGAATCATCGAGCTTGCGTTTCGCGCAGATGGCGACTTTGTAGAAGTGGTTGTTCGGGACTTCGGGAGGCCCGCGCGCCCTGCTGATGTTGCGGCGAGGCATGCAGAGTCGTTTTCGCGGGATTCTTTGCCTCGAGGAGGATTTGGTGTGCAGTTTATGAGGGAAGTATTCGACTCCGTCGAGTTTTCGCGCGGGAAACGGCGCGGCAACCAGGTGCAGATGCGTCTGAAAAGGCCTGCGACGGCGATCCCTTGTCCGGAAACCTACGACGGAAAGGTATAGGGAGTTTATGAAATCCATGACATTGCAGCTCGACACCGTGGATATCGGCAAGAACTGTCTCGTAAAAGTGGCGGGTGAAGTGGATTTATATAGTTCTCCGGAATTACGCACCGCTATCAACAAAGCCTTTGCCCGCGCCTCTTCTCTCGTGGCTGTGGACTTGCGTGACGTGGCGTACATGGATAGTTCGGGGGTGGCGACCTTAATTGAAGGACTCCGCAGTGGCATGCAGCAGCAGAAGACGTTTATCCTTGTGGCGCCCAGCAATCCCGTGATGAAAGTATTGCGGCTCTCGCGTCTCGACACCGTTTTCGAAATTCGTGACAATATGGAGGAGGAAACCTAGCCGACGAAATCCGCCGCGTTTCGGCTCAGGCAATCCCATGCATGTCTATCGTGATTCACATAGTAGGGGCGCTGGGCAGGACAACGCTCAACGTGTTTCATTCGGTGCTGCGTGTTTGCCTACTGATTGTGGAGACCCTGCGATGGACATTTATCCAGCCCTTTCGGGGGAAGGGCCTGCGGTTCCGTAGCGCCGTACATCATTTCGTGGAATTTGGGGTCAATTCTCTACCCATCGTGAGCCTCATTTGTTTCTTGATTGGTGCCATCATGGCGATGCAAGCGGCAAATCAATTACGCCGGTTTGGGGCGATGCAATACATCGCCCATTTGGTGGGCGTCGCCGCGATGCGCGAATTAGCTCCTTTGATGACCGCCATCCTCTTGACGGGCCGTAGCGGTTCGGCGATTACAGCGGAAATTGGAGCAATGCGCGTAGCAGAAGAAATCGATGCACTAGAAGTCATGGGGGTAAACCCGACTAAATTCCTTGTTGTGCCCAAGTTTTTAGGCATGCTCTTTGCCTTGCCTTGTCTGACAATTGTTGCCGTTTTTATCATGATTAGCGGGGGGTTTGCACTTTCGGTGTTGGGGTTGGGGTTAGAGCCGATTCAGTATCTCACGAACACGGTGGATGCCATTCAGATGAAAGACTTTGCTACGGGCATGACCAAGAGTGTGTTTTTTGCTGTGGTCATCTGTTGGGTGGGCGTATATCGCGGGTTTCAAGTAGAAGGCGGCGCAGAAGGGGTGGGGCGAATGACCACCTCGTCTGTGGTCACATCCATCTTCTTCATCATCATTGTGGACCTCATTTTTACAGCGTTGTTTTTCTCATGACTACGGAGGTATCGACAGAATACATCATCGAGGTAAAAGACCTTGTGGTAAAGTACGGCGATCGGGTCGTGCTCGATGGGCTGAATTTCCGTATTCGTCGGGGCGAAGTATTTGTTATTCTTGGAGGAAGCGGTTGTGGGAAAAGCACGCTATTGCGGACGTTGGTTGGGCTTCAAAGACCTTCTGCCGGTCAGATTCTTTTTCGGGGGGCAGACATTGCTCAGATGAATGACGATGAGTTAGTGGAAGTGCGGAAACGCATGGGCATGTGTTTTCAGGGCTCTGCGTTGTTTAATTCGATGACCGTTGCAGACAACGTTGCCCTGCCTTTACGGGAACATACGCGTCTGGAAGAATCCACGATTGAAATTATGACGAAGATAAAATTGGAATTAGTGGGGCTGGGGGGTTGTGGGCATCTTTTGCCGTCAGAGCTGAGCGGGGGGATGCGTAAACGGGCAGGTTTGGCGCGGGCGATGGCGATGGACCCGGAAATCATTTTCTATGACGAGCCTTCTGCGGGTCTCGATCCTATCGTTGCTGCGGGGTTGGATAATCTCATCCGTAAATTGCAGAGCACCTTCAATCTGACGAGTGTGGTTGTGACCCATGAAATGGCAAGTGTCGAAGTGATTGCGGATACCTTGTGCCTATTAAAAGGAGGAAGGATCATCGCCATGGGCACGCTTGACGAAGTACGTGCCAACGACCATCCTTTTGTGAGACAGTTTTTTGAGCGGCAACCGGATGATGACGTGCAGGAAAATCCCGATTATATTCGTTCCTTGACGCAGGCGTGAGTTACGGTAAGGGAGTGCCCTTATGGCGGATGACAGAAATCGTTATACGAGTGCAGAGATCAAGGCAGGGCTCCTCGTACTCACGAGTATGATTCTCTTTCTTCTGTTTTTTGCGGCGATACGAGGGATACATCCGACCCAACCACGTGCGGTATATCATGCTTATTTCACCGACATAGGCGGCCTTAATTTAGGCGCGCCGGTGCGTTTTGGCGGCTATAAGGTTGGGCGTGTGAACGCTATCGCTATTGATAAGGAACAACCGTCTCGAATCCGCGTGGACTTTGAACTTCCGCCTGATGTGCCGGTGAATGACGCGAGCCGCGCGTTTGTGGGACAGGTCTCATTAACTTCGGAGAAACATCTTGAAATTACGACGGGAGATGTCGATGCCCCGAAGGTCTCCCCTGGTTCTGAGATTCCTACCCAACGTAAAGATCTTTTTGGCTTGGCGGGCGAAGTTGGGGGCAAAGTAGGCGATGTGCTCGACCGGGTCAAAGAACTACTGGAAAAGGAAGGCAAGGACCGTGAAACAGAAAAACCCGTAACGGTTCCGGGGGTATTGGAAAACATCGACGGCGCTGTTTCTGATTTGCGGGATGTGATGCAGGAAAACCGTGGAGATATCAAAGAGGTCCTGGCACGCCTGCCCGAGATCGAGGACACAGCCAAAAAACTCATTCAACAGTTGCAAGACGTCGTTCATGAAAACCGAGAAGATCTTCGTGCCACGGTGTCTGACGCTCGGGCAACGGCTGCCTCGGCTCGGGAGGCGATGACAAAAATCGAAGGTATTGCCGGCGATGCCGCTAAGGTCGCGGCACGCCTTGAGGGAATGGCGGATGATTTGCAGACGATTCTTACGAATGCTTCCGAGGCGAGTGCGGACATGCGCGACATACTTCAAGAAAACAAGCCGCGGATTGAGGACATCATCGCCGAGTTGCGGGAGGCAGCCCGTTATGCGCGCGGGTTTGCACATGAGATTATGGAACAGCCCCAGTCCCTCATTCGCGGGGTGAAACCCCAAGGGCGGGAGAGCCGGTAGGAGGGAGAAATGACGGCGAAGAGGCTTGTGTTGCTGGTGATGTTTGCTTCAGGTTGTGCCACAACTTCAAAACCGATTCACTATTACACGCTCGATATGACTCCCTCCGGTAAAGCGCTGTGTTCGCGAGGTATAGTCATAGAAATATTTCGTTCAGCCGAGCCCCTGTTGCGACGTAACATCATGATTAAGGCGACACCGACTCAGGTGGAGTACTACGCCGCGGACGAATGGGTGGCTAGCGTGGATGAGTTGGTCACGCAAAAACTGAGGGCTGAATTGGGTGAGAACAACCCCCAACGCCGCGAGGCAGTTCTTTCGGGTACTGTACTCGCTTTTGAGCAACAAGACACAACCAATGGGGCGCGGGCTTATGCAAAAGTTCATGTAACCGTGCGGAAATGGCAAGATGCGCGCGAGAAGGAATGGTTGTTAGAAAAAACCTATGATGCCGCCGTGGATATGAAGGCGCCGAAGCCTGGCGCTGCGGCAGAGGCTTTGTCCAGGGCATTGGAACAGATCGCCGCACAGATTGCCGCAGATATTCAAAATCTCCCCTTGTAACTTCGAATAACGAACAGACGGTTTTGACTTCACAGTTTTCTGTATCACAAAAAGGTATCAAGTAGATTGGAAGGGGATCCTCGTATGGGAAAAGCAGTTGCCCTGATTACGGGCGCTAGTCGTGGTATAGGCAGAGGTATCGCGATCGAGCTGGCAAAACACGGGTATGATATCGCCGGGGTAGCTACGCGCTACGAACCGGACAATCTCGAAAAAGGCTTGGCGGAAGTCGAAAAGCGCGTGGAGCACTTGGGTGTTCGGTTTTTGCCTGTTGTCGGCGATATCTCTGACCTGGCATCTCATGATCGCATGGTTCAACAGGTATTGGATGAGTTTGGGGCTATTGATGTGCTTGTCAACAACGCGGGCGTCGCCCCGTTACAACGTCTCGATATTCTCGAAACAACCGCAGAAAGTTTTGACCGTCTTATAGCTATCAATGTTCGTGGACCTTTCTTCCTTACGCAACTTGTGGCGCGTCGCATGATCGAACAGGTCGCTGAAAAGCGGGCGTATACCCCCAAGATCATTTTTGTGACCAGTATCTCATCGCACACGGCAAGCCCCAATCGTGCGGAGTATTGCATTAGTAAGGCAGGACTGAGCATGGCTGCCCAAAACTATGCGGTGCGCCTTGCAGACCACGGCATATTGGTCTTTGACGTGCGACCCGGTATCATCCAGACAGACATGACGTCAGGTGTCAAGGAGAAATACGACCGATTAATCAGTTCGGGGCTTTTGTTGCAACGACGCTGGGGGACGCCGGAAGATGTGGGGAAGGTGTGCGTTGCTCTTGCAGACGGATACCTTGACTATGCCACGGGCACGGTGATTGAAGTGGGGGGAGGTTTTGGCATCCACAGGTTGTAGGTCGTCCCCTCCCTTGTCACTGATCATGAACGGAACCGTTGTCTGTCGTTAGTCCGATGTCTCGTGAATTGTCCGATGGAGTTCGTGGAGAAGAGGTTTCAATAGGGGCCAAATCTGACGATATTGGTCGTATCGTGTACGGTAAAACTCCACAAGAGATGGGTTTGGTTCGAAGGGGTGTCCTTTCCGCGTCATTGCCCGTGAACCGTCGGGGGCAGAAACGAAAATGCCCGTCGCGGAGCCCGCTAGAATCGCGCTGCCGAGCGCACCCGCCTCGGGTACTTCCATCCGAACCAAGGGACAATTCAAAATGTCTGCAGCTATCTGCAACCACGCGTCGGATTTACTTCCTCCTCCGACGGCGCGTAATTCATGGATTTGAATGCCTGCTGCCGCGGCGGCATCGACGCATTCGCGCAGATAGAAAACGACGCCTTCCATGATGCCACGCATGATGTCGCCGCGTGGAGTTTCGAGTTTAAGCCCCAAGATGACGCCACTGGAATCAGCCACAAACTCCGGGGGACCTGTCGGTGCGAAGTGAGGCAGCACCAACACCGATGAAGGCTGCGAAGAAACTTCGCGCATAAGCAGGTCGTACACATTGACACCCGTTTGCGACGCTAGGCTCTGGGCATCGTGAGCGAAGGTTTCACGAAACCATTTGAGAAGGCTTCCGCCGTGATTGTAGAGAAACGTGACAAAGCAGTTTGGTGCAGCATGATGTTCGGTGTTCAGCCCATAAGGGAGCATCTTTGCTGGCTCCGGTCGGGAGTGATAAACCGGGGCGATGCAAAAGTAGGTACCCATGCCAAACATGGCGCTGCCTTCTTCTACAACGCCGCACCCCAGAGCATTGGCGCACTGGTCGTGTGCCCCGGAAACGACGGCCACCGGTTTGTTACCCAACCCGAGTTCAGCAGCAATTTTTGGTGACACTTCCCCGATTAAGGTACCAGACGGTACGGTAGGTGGGAGCTTTTCGACATCAAGACCCGCGATATCAAACAATTCGTTCGACCAAGTTTTCTGTTCTAAATCAAACAACAAAGTGCGGTTGGCGAGGGAGTAATCCACGACAGGGTCAGCCCCGAGCATGAAACTGACAAAACCCGCCCAGTGGAGGAATTTATAGGTGCGCTCATATAAGTCCGGCTGATGGTCCCGAAGCCAAAGGAGTTTCGTCAACGTGTAATGGTTCCCAGGGGTATTTCCATTAATGCGGTAAAGTCTGTCCGGCGGGCAGACACGGGTGAACTGCGGCACGTACTCCGCGCCGCGTTCATCAAAGTTCAGAATGGAATTACCCAAAATGGCGCGGTCCTGCGAAACGGGTACAACGGCTTCTCCGAGAGACGACACGGCCAGCGCAGACACCGGGTCGTGGACGCATGCCGCTGCCGTACTTTGGATTACCTCTTTAACGTTCTCCCACACCTCTTGGGCGTTGAGCTCCGCTTCTCCAGGCTTTTTCCGCACAATGTCGTATTCTCGGTACGCGGATGCAAGGAGGCGTCCATCTTCACGAAAAGCGCACGCCTTGCAACCAGTTGTGCCAACATCAACACCCAGAAGACTCATGACTCCACCACATCCAATGCACTGCGGGTTCCTGAGAGTTCAAAGTATTCGCGTAACATCCACAACGTGCGCTCATAAACAGCATCTTGCGCCGCGTTCAGGTCACCCGTTTGGCGCAAGGCATTTTCGTAGACCTGACGAATTTCGGTTCCGATGTTGATCTTGGCGATGCCGTTCCGGATGGCTTCTCGTACATAGGTCCGGTCAATCCCTGAACCTCCGTGTAGCACCAAGGGAACCCCCGTGGCATCGCGAAGCCTTCGTAGGTGATCGATATTGATTTTGGCAGTCACTTTGGGTTTATCGCGCAAGGCGCCCGACACTGCCCCGTGGATATTGCCCACTGCCACAGAAAGCCAATCACACGCGGTTTCTTTCACAAACCGAGCGGCTTCCTCCACGTCGGTGAAGCCTTTTCCTGTTGCAAAAAGCTCTTCGTATGGCGGGGGCGGGCCGGCTTCATGGCCAAAAACGGCCCCCAATTCAGCCTCACAGGGTACGCCAGCTTGGTGCGCCATCTCCGCAATCTGCGCCGTGGCTTGAATGTTTTCTTCGAGCGGTAATCGGGAACCATCTACCATAACAGAATGGTAGCCAAGTTGCAGCGCCTCCGAGATATCCCGGACATAATCCACTCGTTGCCCGTCTTCATCGATAACAGGAACATGGTCAAGATGTAAGCGGACATACCTGGTGTTCTCGTATTTCTTGTACGTTTCAAACACGGCTTTTGCGCTCTTGGCGTCGAACTTGTACCACTCCAGCCGTGCCGTCGCTACAAAGGCAAAACAGTCCGCATCGCAAACAGCCCTGATGATAGGTTCTATCATCGGTAGATAGGGCACATTGAATGCGGGAACGACGAGACCCGCCCGCCAAGCGTTTCTCACGATAACCCCACTGTTGATCATGCATGCACCTCCTGTGGAACAGCCACCTCGAAACCGAGGTATGTGCTGAGTGCTTCTTGTAGTGGGGCGACGACTTTTCCGAAGGCAGCGCTCACATGATGGCGGTAGCCGTTACGTCCGACATGCAGGAGTACGTCTTGCAACCGAGGAATCTGGGCTACGCCCGCACATCCAAAAAAGTCTGCCGGTATGGGGTCCGTTGTGAATTCCCCTTCTCCGAGATAAAAACGCAGACGCCCTTCAGCGGTCATCATACTAGCGAATGTAAATGCGCCCGGTGCAATTCGTCCCACATTGCAACCGTAACTGTGCCCTTCGCCGACGGCATTGGCAAGAATGGCATGATCCACGATCTTGCCGGGTTCTTTCATCAAGGATTTGGGCACAGGGCCACAGTGGAAAAGAATGCATTTATCATCTTCGTCACCGTAGTTGTTATTCCAATCGAGGCACATAGACGGCGAGTAGGTAGCAAGCCGCAAGGCGTGCATGCTGACGGCATTGCCCACGTCCACTTCGCAGGCAGCTGCCATGCCGCGATCGTTGAGTTCACCTAACAACACACACGGAGAGATGCCCAGATGTTTTTGCATTTCTATCCAACAACGTAGGGCAAGCGCATCCAGTTGGAACTCTTCGATAATCTGGTCAATCACGACACCCAACCGCACTAATTTATCTTTCGCATCGCTGGGCACATCCTCCCAGGATCCGCAGGCATCCAGTGATTGGAGTTTCGCGCGGTACGCCTCATCCTGTTTCACATTCGTCATGCGGGCAAATACGTCACTCAGATCGATCGTTTCCATGGTAATACCGTGGCGCTGGAGAGCAAGTTCATCGATACGCACGGTCTTGAAGGCGGTTGTTCGCGCCCCTATGGCACCCACTGTCATACGGCGCAAGCCGTTTACCACACGGCAAACGGCGTCGAAAAAGCGGATGTTTTCCCGGAAGCGTTCGCTGGCTGGCGCTACGGTGTGGGGCTTTAGTGCTGTGTAGCGGATGCCGTTTTGATAGAACACGTCCATGATCGAGAATTTGCCGCAAAACGAATCCCGGCGAAGTGCCGGCGCCATTTTATTGAGATCGTCAGGGTACGCTTGAATGAAGATAGGCACATCCGCATCTCGCAAAGCAGCAACTGCTCCGTTTTCGTCCCCAAAGTTGGGGAGAGACAAGATGATCCCTCCGTATTTCCCGCGATTGCGGCGCAAAAACTCAGCAAATTTTCTCCCCTCTTCGGGGGTTTCGATAGCGCCGTTTCGAGTGGCATCACGCTCCATCAAAATGCATTCATGGCCCAGTTCCTTGAGGATTCGCGGGATCTCTTCACGTGCTTCATCCATGAGACTCGCAGGGAAGAAGCCCCTGTTTGCCAAGCATAACGCAAAAACCGTCTTTTCTTGTTTCATGCTTTGCCCCTTTCAGTTTCTGCATCGGCAGTTCGGTATCTGCTTAGGCTTTCCAGTTTACCACGGTCCACGGCAACGTTGCGAAATGAAGAACGGGGCTCGAAGAGAAAGGCGAAAGACAGGGCAGTGGAAGCGAGCCCTCCTTTGCAAGAGCATCGCCTGTTTCAAAATGAATTACGTTGAAAGGCGCTTGTTTGCACTTTGAAACACCTTGAGGATGCAGAGTGTCAATGATGTGCTGTTTGCAGAAAGCGTTCATGGCGTAAGTGTATTTTTTACAATGGGTTACAAACGTGTATGCGGCTGTGGCGGTTTTTGGCATCTAGGTTGCTATTACAGAGGTGCGCCGCAACAAACGGCGCAAGAAAGTTGAAAACAACAAGTGAAAGGAGGGACCAACTATGATGTGGGATTTGGTGCGTGAATTAGAGTCGTTGCGCAGGGAAATGGAGCGAGCTTTTGAGAACTTCGGAGCGGATTTTGGAATCCATCCGTGGTTCCGTACAGCGTTCCTTCCCGGTCGTGCCGCGCGGGCGTATCCGATGCTGAATATCAGCGAGGATCGCGACGCGGTCTATGTGGAGGCGCTTGCGCCGGGGCTTGACACCGAGACGTTAGAAATCTCTGTTTTGAACAATCGGTTGCGCATCGCCGGCGAGAAACAGGCGCTTTCCAAAGACATTAAGCCGGAGGCTTTCCATCGCAGCGAGCGCAGTGCCGGTCGGTTTGTCCGCACGATTGATCTCCCGACGGAGGTCGATGCTGAGAAAGTTACGGCGGAATACAAAAACGGCATGTTGCTGATAACGCTGCCGAAAGCCGAGGCCGCAAAACCCAAACAGATTACGGTGAAAGTGGCTTGATGGCGTGAGGAAAACAGTTGGTACGAGGCAAGGAGGTGACTAGCCATGAAGGAAACAACGACTGTACCGGTGAAAGCAGAAAAGCAGGTGCCCGAAACCCGTGAGGAAACCCGGACCCTGACGCCGCCCGTGGACATTTTCGAGATTGACGACGGCTTGGCGGTCGTGGTCGATCTCCCCGGAGTGGATAAGTCGGGGGTAGACATCCGTGTGGAGAATAACATCCTCACGATTAAGGGCACGGTTGACCATAAGACAGCTGGCGATCCCGTATACAAAGAATTCGAACTGCTGAACTACTATCGGCAGTTCCAACTCGGTGAGAAAGTGGATCAGAACAAGATCCACGCGGAGATGAAAGGTGGCGTGCTTACCATCTACCTGCCCAAGGTGGAGGAAGCCAAGCCGAAGAAGATCTCCGTGAAAGTGTCGTAAATCTATTCGGCTTGGCGGAAACCCCGCCAAGCCCTTTACACATGAATAATAGAGAAGGAGGTGTTGGACGATGTCAAATCTGGTTCCAGTACCGTTGCGTGACTCCTTAGAAAGGTTCCGTAGAAGTGTGTTGGACCTGTTTGAGAACTGGCTTCCCGGAGAACGGCAAAGCGGCTTGACGCGTGAGAGCACGTTCTGGCCTACCGCGTTCTTCTCGATGGGAGGGCCAGCAGTCGACGTGCTGGAAGATGATGACTCCGTCCGAGTCATTGCCGAGTTGCCGGGGCTCGACGAAAAGGATTTCAGCGTGGAGGTCGAAGGTTCGCGCCTGTTGTTGCGTGGTGAAAAGAAAACATCTCGTGAGCACAAGGACCGCAACTGCTACTATTCCGAATGCAGTTACGGCTCATTCTCTCGGGTGATTCCGTTACCATGCGAGGTGCAGGCGGACAAAGCCTCCGCTACCTATAAGAAGGGTGTTCTGGAAGTCGTATTGCCCAAGACCGAGGAAGCCAAATCCAAACGCATCAAAGTTCAAGTCTCCTGACCATTCCCATTGCTCGAGACATTGGGCGAGCGAGAAGTATCTGCCCGCCCAATGTCTTTACTCGATAACAATTTTCATATAAGAAAGGAGAGGTTCCCATGTCAGACGAAAGAAAGACCAATCGTCTACTTGTGGGTATCGCGGTGTTGCTGGTCATCGCGGTGGCATTTCTCGGGTACTCCGTTTACGCATTGAGCCATCGGCTCGATCAGGTATTGAAGGAACAAAAAGCATCGCTCGTTGCTCCTGAATCGGTGCAGTCGCAGCCTCCTGCTCAGGAACCGCCGCGGGTGGCACAACCGGCTCCGTCTTTGCCACCTTTGAGTCCGGAACCCAGTTTGCCCTCACCCTTTGATCCGGGCACGTGGGATCCCTTCCGCGAAATGGCTGAAATGGAAGAACGCATGGAGCAACTGTTTAATGATGCTTTTCACCGTTTCCACATGAGCCCGCGATTTGGTGACCTTGCGAAGGACATCGGGTTCAACCCGAAGTTTGACATGAGTGAAGATGACACCAAGTATACCATTCGCCTCGATATTCCGGGCGCCGACACGGCTAACCTGCAGATAAAGTTGGACGACAGAACGTTGACGATTTCCGGCACCCGCGAAAAAGAGGCGGAAGAACAACTTCCTGGACGCGCCATTCGCCAAGAACGACGGATTGGACAGTTTCAGCGCACAATCACCCTGCCCGGTCCGGTCAAACAGGGTAGCCTCAAGAGTGAGTACAAAGATGGTGTGCTCACCATAACCATCGAAAAAGAAAAGAGCTGAAGCGACCGGTGTGGGTGGCTGTTAATGTGTTAATGAACCTTATCTTCGCTTGTCATTGCGAGAAGTGCCGTTAAGCACGACCTGGCAGTCCCCTTGGGAATTCGGAGCAGACCCAGTCTATGCAATGCGTTCTCTTGCGCTATGCGGTGAGTAGATTGCTTCGTCGCGTCGAGGGACTCCGCTCCTCGCAATGACAAGCGGAAAGGATGCGGCATGCCTCACTCCTACGAGTGGGCGTAGGATATACGTAGAGGTGGTGCGGTGCAGGTGAGGGCGAGCACACTGCCTCGCCCCTGCAGGGGACACCACATGGACGCAGGTAGGAATGCTTACGCTACGCTGTGTCCGTCGAATAGCACCGGGCGCTGCGACGGTAATCAAGAAAACAGGGCTTCTACAAATTGGCGTGGATCGAAGGGCTGCAGGTCATCTACTGACTCGCCGACTCCTATGAACTTGATGGGGATACCGAGTTGTTTTTGTATGGCGACGGCGATGCCGCCTTTTGCGGTGCCATCAAGTTTGGTGACGACGACTCCTGTGACTTGGAGCGCCTCAGTAAACACACGTGCTTGTTGAAGCCCGTTTTGTCCGGTGGTCGCATCCAGGACGAGGAGGACCTCGTGAGGGGCGCCGGGGATTCGTTTGGCAACGACCCGCTGGACCTTTTTCAACTCTTCCATCAGATTTACCTTCGTATGGAGTCTGCCGGCGGTATCAATGATGAGCCAATCTACACCGCGTGCCGCGGCGGCATCTGCTGCATCGTATGCTACCGCGGCAGGGTCCGCGCCGTCCTTATGTTTAATTAAGGGGGCGCCCACACGTTCGCACCATACGGCAAGTTGGTCTACTGCCGCGGCACGGAAGGTGTCTGCGGCGCCGATCAGCACGGATTTCCCTTGCGCCATCGCGAGAGCCGCGAGTTTGGCAATGGTGGTAGTCTTTCCGGAACCATTGACACCGACAACCAGCATGACGCGCGGTTTTTCCGGATGATCCCATTGAAATGTGTGTTCTCCGGGTTCTAGCGAACGGGTGAGTTCTTCCTTCAGGACTTCGTAGAGTTGTTCCGGGTTTTCTAGTCTCTTCTCGCGTGCTACGCGTCGCATATCTTCCAAGATAGCCAGGGTGGTTTCTACACCCAAATCGGCTTGAATCAAAACGGCTTCTAATTCTTCAAAGACTTCGTCATCTAACCGCGTTTTGCCGGTAAACACCCGCCGGACGTTGTCTGCCAAGGCGTCACGAGTCTTAACAAGTCGTTCTTTTAGTCGTGCGAAAAACCCTTTTGGGGCCTCAGCCATAGTCTCTCCTCTTCTTGTTTCGAAATAAGTGATGAAAGCCTGGTTTTTGAATCTTACAAAATCTGAGGCCATTCAGGGAATCTCAACAGCGTCCATCATTTCATGGAAAGCACGTCTGTGAGGTTCTCCTGCTTCTGCGTAGTGCGTAATCCCTTCTCGGGCTACGATAGCCTTAAACCGGTCGTACGTGCCGTCTGCCTTTGCTTCAATCGGGGACCGACGGCATTTCAGATACATGATAGGCAACCGTGCCATCTCGACACGCTGTCGAATTTCTTCATTGTCAGCAACTTTCTCCGCCTCATCGAAGAGCCGCTCTGCCTTTCTCACAAAATCATCCGAAAAGATTCTGTCTTCCGGCGAGAGCCCCAGATGGATGTGCGTGTCGGGAGTTATTTGATTATGGAGCAAGTCAAAATATGCCTTTACGTATTGTCCGGCTCTGCCGTAGTAACCGTACATAAAATCGTCGATCACAGATGGAACATCAATCTCGGGGTCCCACAACAGCTTGGAAAGGACGTAGGCTCGCAGTTCCGCAAATTCCCCACCCCGACTTTGGTAGGCTGCCTGCTCCATAATGCCGATAGCGTTGTGATCGCGGAAGAATTGGATGTTGGGTTGCAAGACGCGGAAATTGGGATAGGGCATGATGTAGTGACTGAAGTTGACCACGTAGTCCCAGATATACAAATGCGGCGCTATTTTAGCCCAACCTTCCATGTCTTCGACAAAAGACTCATTTTCCGGGCAGTGGCGAAAGTCGTGGGCAAAACAACACTCGATACTGCAAAGTCTCACCACCACATTGTCGCGTGGCTTTATGCTCTTCGGCGGTTTACGGGTATATTGATACGCCAGGGTACCAATGAACTTGTCCGGAAACTCTTTCTTGACGGCGTCCGCCACCTGATTCACGAACCAGATGACCACACCCGATTCGCTGCCTTCTGCTTTGGCGATGGCTTGGCACTTCTCGCATTGGCAGGGGTTTCCCCAGTCGTTCTGTGAAACATCGTAAATAAGATATTGGGGCAGTTCCCTCATTTTTTTCTTGATCCTGTCGATTACGATTTGGAGGACATCCGGATTCGTCAAACACAGTTGAGCGCGTTCGTATTGCCGTTTGCCATCAACAAGGCTGTAATACTCCGGATGACTTGCAAAGAACTCTTCCGGAGGCACCAGCGGAAAGAAAGTATGAACCGCCCAATAGCATTCGAGTCCGCCGGGCTGTTCGCGCCAGGTCATTGCCCCATTGACGCGGTTGCGTGCCGCCCAGATAGGGTCAAAGGCTTCGAAGTAGAAGTCATTGCGGACACGAATCCCGGGCTTTTCGGCATGCTCCAGACCCGTGAAGGCATAGCGCTGCTTTTTCGGGGCTACGGTGACACGTGGGGTATAGAATCGCACTCCCATTTCGCGTTCCAGGAAAGACATGACTCCGTACATCGTGCCCCGGTCTCTGCCGCCCAAAATGAAAATGCTCGGTCCCATGTTGAAATATCGGAAGGATTCGTCGCCGGGAAGCGGTGGTTTTGAATGCAGCTGCGGCACTGTTTTCCAAAGTTTCGGGAATGAATCGTCATAACCAATGTAAATCGCTTTTTGAGGCGGCCGGGAAGACATACCTACGATGGGGAAATCAGCGCCGCTGACTTCGTGGAGCCAATGTCGCATTTCTTCGGCAGCCCACCGCTCCGATTCCGAGGGATTTGAGTTCAGCACAATGGAATAGTCGGTCGTGCCGTTTTCGAAGACTACGTGCTCGTCACGTGTACCCGCTCGAAAAGGTATTTCAGTCATGCTTTTCTCTCCTCCTTTGAATTGAAATGCCACCCGAAGAACATAGTCTCGATAAAGGTTTTTGTCGATCCCCAGCGGTGTGTCTTTTTTCCCACCCCATGTTCCTCGCCAGACTTCTTGGTCTGGGGTCGAAGCGGGCGCTACGCTCAGTTCGATTTTGTCAGCTAGCGTGTGCCAGAGGTCACTCGAACCGTTCATCTGAAACAAGGCGCCGCCTTCTTTTGTGGAAATGACCTGGATGATTCTGGTTCTGTCTTGAACCACCTTGGAATCCCAAGGTACAAAGCGCGCGGCGAACTGCCATTTATTACCTCGCTCTTCAATTTTTGCCAGCAAGGTATTTTTACCGCGTTGCAAGAGGACAGGCGCGGCATCGAGGTCGAATTTCAACCCACCGGATGCCGGATGCGTTATGATTTCCTCCCCGTTGAGCCACACACGTCCCCCATCGTTAGCACCGAAAAGGAAGAGAGCCGGGGTGTTTTTCTCGCATAGGATTTCACAATAGGCGTAAGCTATTCCGGTCGCCTGTTGAGATACCGCACCGTCTAAATCAATATAGTCATGGGGCGAGATGTGGTGTTTCCATCGAATTGGTGCGTTTTTGTTTTTTTCCGCATCCATAACTACTTGCGGATTCTCTTCCCCGCCTATGTCACGGAGATAATCGGTGAACATCCCCGATAAACGGATGTTGTCCACGTTTTCTTGATCTCCTACGAGCGGGAAGGGACCGCATAGTGCCCATATGCGCAAATACGCTGATGAAGGTTCTCCGCGATACAAGGGTGGGGACGTTTCTGCAAAAGTACACAAACTCAGGCTAAGCGACAGCAAACTAGCAAAAAGCATAACGTTGCGCATGACCTTACTCCTCCAGATCCATTCCGCCACCGAAATATATTAAGCATAACGTGTTATAAATAGATAATCAAAAGAAAAAATTACTTGAGTTATTCCTTGTTTTGCTATAAACTTAGAAAAATGATATATTATGGAAGTTTGTAAAGAAATATTATGAAGATTGCAATTTTAGGTACCCGCGGTATACCTGCAAACTACGGCGGCTTTGAGACGTTTGCTCAAGAATTGAGCGTGCGACTGGTCGAGCGTGGCCATGAGGTCGTCGTGTATTGCCGCACCACCAATTTGAAAGAACCCTTGACGACATACCGAGGCGTCCGTTTAATTGCCTTGCCCAGCTGGCATACCAAATACACGGACACGCTCTCTCACACGTTTTTGAGCACCTTGCACTTACTGGCTCATCGGGTGGACATCGCTTATTATTGTAACACGGCGAATAGTTGGATGATATGGTTGCCGCGTTTGTGGGGAATGAAGACGATATTGAATACGGATGGCCTGGAATGGGAACGGGCGAAATGGAATCGCATTGGAAAGTGGTATTACAAATTGTCTGAGTATCCCGCTTCCTGGTTTCCCCATATGTTGGTTTCTGACTCCCGTGTGATTCAGCGTTATTATCGCGACAAGTTTAATGTTTCCAGCGAGTTTGTGGCGTACGGCGCGGATATCGTACCCCGGGGAGAAGGGGCAGACCAATTGGTGCAGTTTGGTGTGGAACCCGAGCGCTACTTTTTGTTTGTGAGTCGGCTGGAGCCTGAGAATAATGCCCATGTGGTGGTGAAGGCGTTCGAAGGGGTGAAAACCGACATGAAACTACTGATCGTCGGCGATGCCCCCTTTGCGAAAGACTACATTCGGGCGTTGAAGTCCACGACGGATGCCCGCATTAATTTTCCGGGCGCCATTTACGGAGAGGCATACCGTGCATTACGCGCAAATGCCTATGTCTATATTAATGCGATGGAAGTGGGGGGGACCCATCCCGCTATCCTTGAGGCGATGGGTGCAGGAAATTGTGTATTGGTAAGTGATATCGCGTACAATGAGGAGGCTGTAGGGGAGAGCGGTGTGACCTTTCGCAACAAAGATGCGGATGACTTACGAGAAAAGATGCAGTATCTCGTCGATCACCCGGAGGTAGTTGCGTCCTATCGCAAGCGGGCGGTGGAACGGGTGCGTGATGTGTATTCGTGGGAGCACGTTGTCGATCAATATGAACAGTTGTTTGAGCGCCTTTTAGGACACTAAAACAGAATTTTTTGGGGACTTTTCTTATGGATTGGAAAGACAAAGTCGTGCTTGTGACGGGGGCAGGCGGGTTTATCGGCAGTCATTTGACGGAACGACTCTTGGCGATGGGTGCCCATGTCCGTGGCATTGTTCACGGCAACATGAGGGGTAGCATTGGTTATCTCGCCGCGGTGCCGGAGGAACATAGCAACCATTTGGAGATTTTTGGTGGAAATATCCGGGACGCGGCTTTTGTTCGAGAAGTTACAGTTGGGGTAGACACGGTGTTTCATTTAGCAGCGATTACCAGCGTGAAGTATTCGTACTCCAATCCCGATGAGACGGTGCTGACGAATGTGCTGGGCACATTAAACGTCTGCAATGCGTGTCGTCATGAGCAGGTGCGCCGAATGGTTCATACGTCGTCGGCGGGCGTGTATGGTTCGGCGGAAGGAAGCGCGGCAATCCGCGAGACGCATCCGTTAAAAGCCTGTAATCCATATACGGCGTCCAAGTTGGCTGCTGACGCCGTCGTTGAAAGTTTTTATATGTCTTACGAGTTGCCGGTGAGTATCTGTCGCATTTTCAATGTATACGGTCCTCGTATCGGTAAATTCCTGGTCATTCCCAGCATCATCCTTCAGTTATTGAAAGGTAACGAATTGAAACTGGGAGATCCCACGCCAACGCGTAACTTCACCTATGTGGATGACATTGTGAACGCTTTCTTGCTGATGGCGGAGTCGCCGAATGTAGTCGGCGAAGTGGTACATTTTGGTTTTACGGAGGCCATAACCATTGGAGAGTTGGCACAACGGATTGCTCGGTTGATGAACAAAGAGGTGAAGATTGAGGTTGATCCGGAACGGCTTAGGCCCGCCAAAAGCGAAATCTATCGTGTGGTAGCTGATACAACAAAGGCGCGGGAGTTGTTGGGGTGGCAGCCGAAAGTGGGGCTTGAAGAAGGCTTGAAGAAAACCATAGACTGGATCGCTGCTGGAGGGTATGATGACGTCCGCTAGAGCAGCGTTTGGTGTTGGGAGCCGACGAGATAAACAGGCATAAAGGATATCTTTTGAAACTGGGGAATGCGATGCCCATCCGAATGGGTCGGTCAGCGTCTACATCTCGAATGTTGACGGTACTTGGAGGGGTATGGGTATTTCTGCTCCTAGGGGGCATATCCTTTCCGGCGAAAGCAGAACAAGTTCGTTATCACGGTTTTCAACTTACGGAACAGTATCACCTTTTGGTAGAGGAGCGTGCGGGCGGCATTTTGCGTGTGGGATTGCGTGCGCGCACCCGCCCCGAAGGAGGGCTACAGGCTCGATATATTCGGGTGGAAGATGAAGCCGAAACCGGGCGATTGGAAGAGGTGGAGTATTTGGCGGAAGTCCGTAGCGAGGTCGTTGCTCCGTCGCCGCCGAATTATTTTCAAAGCCGCGGTTCTAAATATCGAATCACGGTGCAGGGCATAGAGAAAGGACCCCAGTTTTTTTCGCGCCGCACGGTGAATGCGTCGGATGCACGGCGTGCCCTTACGGAAGAGTTCCGGAAGATGTGGGTACAGTCGGAAGGGATATATCAGGTAGCCTTGTATTGGGCTGTGCCGATCGTGTTGAGTGTGTTTAAAGATACCGGGCGGATGCCGGCCCCCGTGTACGCGACGGTCGCGCAAAGTGTTGGAGGTGGCATTCGCACTGTGGATCCCACTTTGACGCGGCGGGCGTTACCAGCAGGTCGAAAGCTGGGGCCTCAGCCGGGGTTCCGGCAGACAGAACCGCTCACGGGAATGAAACGGGTTCGAGCAGAGATGAATCAACCCTCGGCGGGGACGCCGAGTGCTCGAGCCGGGGCATCCACCTACCAGCCTCCGAAAGTTAGGGCGGGTGGTCAATCGTTTCAGCCTCAGTTCGGGCATCCTTCCGGCATTCGGTCGATGCAGTAGAATGACGTATTTGGGTATAAGAAGAAAAGTGATATTTGTAGGAAGATATTCCCTGTGGTATGTTTATGCAACATGCAGTGATGAGCACTGTTGAGTAGGGGAGGCGTAATCGCTATGAAAACCAGCACCTCAAGAAACCCCGGGTTATTCGCCGTCCTTGCAGCTATTGTTATTAGCACGGCAGGGTGTTCGGTAACCGACAGCACGGTCTTGTTGGACCCGGATGGTCGCGCCGTACAGGTTACACCTGCGGAGATAGAGAAAATGAGCGGCACCGACCTGCCTTATCTCATTTCGGTCGGGGATCAAGTGCAGATTGCCTTTCGTGTGAAGGATTACCGGCAGGGCGAACCGGCATGGGATTACCGCATTGAAGTGGGGGACAGCATGGAGGTGCGGCTCAGCGAGGAGACCGGAGACCGCAGCGACTATCGAATCGATGTGGGCGATCTGATTGGTATATCGTTTTTGAACAACTGGGCGCTTAACGTCACGCGGGCGGTTCGTCCCGACGGCTACGTCACGTTCGAGCAGGTGGGCGATGTCAAAGCCGGGGGACTTACCGTCAAGGAGCTCGAAGCCAAACTCACGGAGTTGTACAAGAAGACGGACTTAATCCAGGGCGATCCTCATATTACCGTCACGGTGGATTTTTCCAATCCCGACAGACTCGAGAATATCAGCCGCGACCTGGTCGTTCGGCCTGACGGAAAGATACGGCTGCCCGCGTTGAAAAATGAGATTCACATTGCGGGTTTGACCGTCGATGAGGCATGTCGGGCTGTGCAAGAGGAGGCAGCAAAGGTACTGCGCAACCGTCCCATCGTGAGCATGGTGATTTTCCCCTACATTAACACCGCGTTAGGGACCATGAACGGCGTGTATACCGTGCGGCCTGACGGCAAGATTTCATTGCCACGGATTGGGGAGGTACAGGCAGCCGGTTATAGCGTGGAGGAACTACGTGACACCCTGATCGCCGCATGCGAAGGGCTTCTTCACAATCCCATCGATCCATCCGTGAGTGTTGTCGCGATGACCGGCGCGCGAATTTACGTAGGCGGTGAAGTAGATGCCCCCGGCGTTTATCCTTTGGACAGTGTGCCGACGGCTTTGCAGGCGGTGATCATGGCGCGTGGGCCGAACGATCGCTCTCGCCTGAACAGTGTCTTGGTTATCCGAAGGAATCCGAACGGAAAGCCCTATGTTTTTAAGACAAATCTCCATCTTGCACTGAAAGGGCGCACGGAAAACGATATCCCCCTGCGGGCGTTTGACGTGGTTTACGTGCCGAAAAAACTTGTGTCGCGAGCGAATTTGTTTGTCAAACAATACATTGATGATATTGTGCCGTTTGATAATTCTTTGGGCGTGACAGGAACCTACTATCTGAATGAGCAGCGGACTCGGACCAAATCAAAGAACTTTAACTTCTCGACCGGAGTCAATGTTATCCCGGGATTTACAACGCCGTAAATGGGAAACCGCATGAGAGAAAATCAAAGGTGTACACGGCTGAGTCGAGCATAAGAACGACAACATAGGGGAGCAGAGAAATGGATCAGCGTCAAATTTTCCTTCGCGACATACTTACCGTGCTCTTCAAACGAAAAGGGTTTATTGTTTCGTTTGCCATCGTCGTGATCGTACTGGTTGCAGCGGGAAACTACGTGTGGCCCAAGACCTACGAGTCCGTTGCGAAGGTGCAAGTGATGCGCGGGCGCGAAACGGTGGGGGTTGATCCGACCGTGCTCGAAGGTGCGGCGATGCCTATGGTCCAGCTGACCAATTATGACGTGAACACGACGATCGACCTGGTGACGAGTAATGATGTGCTGTGCTGCGCCGCGTTGTGCAAGAGACGGAGCTTGATCGGGGGATGACGGGAGGGCTTATTCAGGCGATACGACGCGCATTCCGTAAAGCGCAGTATGCGCTCCGTTTTGCTGTGCCACCGGATCCCGTGCAGGAAGCAGCCGATGAACTCCGCGATGCCATTTTGGTGGAACCGGTGAAAGATTCTTATGTGTTGGAAATTCGTTGCCGTATGGCACAGCCGGATTTGGCTCATAAAGTTTTGACCGCCCTTGTGAAACAGTTCCAGGAAAAATACAAAGAGGTCTACAGTACGCGGGAATTAAAGCCGTTTTTTGAGGCGCAATTGGAACGCGTCTCGAAGGATCTCCAAGAGAAACAAAAGCAACTGGAGGTGTTCCGAAACGAGAACAATATTGTTTCTTTGAATGTTGAGCAAGATTTGCTGGTGGAACAGTATACTGCCGCTCAACGTCTTTTGAACCAACTGGCGGAGAGTGAAGCCGTAGCGGCGCGAGTAGAAGGAACCAGTCAAGGGGATAGTGATATCATCGCGGCGCTTTCGAAGCAGACCGAGAGCACAGTTGTGACCGAGCTCCAATTACGGCTCTTGGACAAGATTGTCGAACGGAACCGTCTTATCAATTCTTTAGGTCCCAAACATCCTCAAGTGGTGGGAATTCTAAACGAGATTGAAGCGCTAAGCACGCGACTGAAGGAAGCCATCGCTTCTACGCGGGAGATTACCCAGCGCAAGATCAAAGACATCGAGCAGCAGATGCAGAAGATCAATACGCTCATGGGACAGCTGGAAAATCTCGAGCGGGATGTGAAGATTGCGGCGCAGTCCTACGAGTACTATAAACAAAAGATTGAAGAGTCTACAGTCTATGACAAGATGGCGGAACAGAATATATCCAGTATTCGGCTTACATCTTCGCCGACGCTTCCTGACAACCCCATCAGTCCGAAAAAGCTTTTGAATATTGTCTTGGCGTTGATAGGCGGCTTGATCGGCGGCGTGGCATTGGCGTTTTTCTTTGAGTATCTTGACCATGGTCTCAAAACGCCCGAGGACGTCGAATATTATCTGAAGCTTGCGCCGTTGGCCTCGTTCTTCCAGTCTCCCAAAGAACAGTTGGATGCCAACCAGTCACACCGTTTGAGCGCCATGCTCATGAGCCTCTATCCCGACCGGCCGTTACAAACCGTGATGGTGACCAGTTCTGTTCCGGGCGAGGGTTCCCACCGTGTGGCGCGGGCTCTTGCAGAAGCACAGGCGGATGACCCCGAATCCCGTATTCTTTTGCTCGATTACGTTGGCGATGCTGTGTCGGACATGCCCGGTGGGAAAGGAATTTTGGATGTTTTAGAAGGGGATGCCGATCTGGGGGATGTTATCACGCGCAAGAACAATTTGTCCTTGATTGGACGGGGCTCTCGGAATAGTTGTCCCGCCTATCTGTGGAATTCCGAGCGCATGCGTTCTCTGTTGGGGCGTTTGCGCCAAGAGTATACGCGGGTGGTCATCCATGCGGCGCCTATCACCGTTTCCCATGATGCGCTATATGTGAGTCAGCATGCCGATGGTATATTGATCGTGATTCGTGCCGACAGCACACGGCGGGAAGTTGTACAGCGCGCCATAGAAACACTCGGAGAAGCGAAACAACGCGTGGTTGGCGCTGTGTTGACGGAACGTCGTCAAGTGATTCCGCCCTCGGTCTACCGCAGAATATAGGCTCTGTTAACGATAGCTCGACAATTCTGTAATCACGAGCGCGGAACGTGTACCTCCGTTGGGATCGCAGTTCCTAAACAAGCTGTTTGACCGTGTCTTTTTCCTTCGTGTTTACTCGGGGAGACGAACGGCGCGGTTGCGAGAAACCTCAGGATTTGTCCTCGTTTTTGCTTGATTTTGGTAGGCAATAACGCGGTCGTACCATGAAATGTTAAGACGGAGGTTGCGTGTCGTGTTTCGCAACGAAGAAGATGGGGTAACTTGTAATTCCGTTCGAGCATCTTCACGGAATGGCCGATAGAGGTATCCCAGGGCATCTTTGCGTTGCGTATGCATGATGTTGTTTTCTTGTCGGAGGCTCAGCGCGCGGCCTTTTTGAGTTATCCGTGTCTGTTTACGTAGGTTGGGGTTCGTACCGTACTCGTAAAGAATCACAGGTCCCCAAAGGCCTGTGCCTACACCCACTTCTGCGAAGTACAAATCCACGCCCTGTTCATAATCACCTAGTGCACCAAGCCAATCGAAAGGTATTCCTTGCTCGTAGTCGTTTGCTCCGAAGACGCGTCCTTCCGAGTAACCGTCGTTATAGCCGTCGATCCACCCGCCGTGGTAGTACTCGATGTGGCGGTCTGTTGCGAGAAAGTTCAGATAATCAGGCCAGTAGGCATTGTCATACCCTTCGCTGAATCCCACAATGAACGCATAATGGTAATCCACAAAGTACCCATCGTTGTAGGCATACCACACGCCGTCCCAGTATCCAGCATCGTAGGGAGGCGACTCCAAATAAGGTATGCCGCTGTCGTCGTAATAGATAGGCGTTCGGCTAACGGTGTAGTACCCGTCAAAATACCCGTCCCAATACCAGTCGTCTCGTGCGAAGCCGGCTGTAAAACCAAGGTCGTACTCCTCTTGGGCATCTCCGGAATTGTCGCCGTTCCCGGAACCGGGAGGCGGAACAACCACGCCGCCAGACCCGCCAGTATAAGGGCACCCCGTAAAGAGAAATGCCGCGATCAAAAGTGTCAAAGGAACGACTCGTTGGAGTAAGTTGTGTGTCATGTTCTCACTTCCTTTCACCTTCTGCGGACGAAGGAAGACCCCGTATTGCTACCGGGAGTCGTCCCCAAGGGACGCGAACCGAAAGACGATGTAGAATTCATAGTTGTCGTAGATGGGCCTGACAACGAAGGCAGCGTGCCGGCGGACGGATTTGGTGTTTCCACCTTGATGGGTGAAAGAGATGAATCCGCTATGGGAGTCGCACTGGGACGACTGGGCGGAGATAGAATGGGTAACGGGGCAGAAATCTCTCTTTGGTTACGGTAAATTTTTCGCGGAAGTGTAATGGACGCATCAGGAGTTGTGTTTATGGGCGGCGCAATCCGAAATGACGCCGATGCGTTGTGGCGGCTACGCACAGCAGGCGTAGGGCTTGAAAAGTTTTCTGAAATGCTTCTGGGTGGACTGTTCGTGGTGTTTCCAGCAACGCTTGGAGGCTCCATCGTGTGTGTTTCTAAGCGAGGAAGCGTTGGTATTATGGATGGTTGTGGATTGGGAACATTGTATCGCGCGCCACCGAGACGGAGCGGAGCTGACGTCACGGCAGAATCCGCAACACGGGGTTCTTGTCTCACGGGGGTACGCTCTACGGGCGCGATTCTATCCACGGGGGTGCGCTCAATCTGTCGGATGGTTGTTCGGTCGGGGCTCGGTGTGGCGAAAGAGTTATTGCCGGATGTCGAGGGCTCCGCAACGCGGTTGGTTAGTGTCCTTCTTGGCGAAACTATACGGGTGTCTGGAGTCTCGATGCGCGCCCCTCCCAATGACGGAGGAGTTATCGATGGGGGAACGTCTTCAATCGGCCGAGAGAAGCGGTCACCCGCATCGTTGGGGTTGTACCTATCCGGTGTGCCTTGTCGAACGCTCCGTGGACGTAGAAGGTTGTTCGGCGATGTGTTCTGATTCAGATTTGTAGTCACTCCTCCTAACCGGGGCAAAGCGGGTTCTGTGCGGGCTTCGCGTGAAGAAACGGGACGCCTAACCAACCGTGTCTCTGTGCCTTCTGTTCGCACGACCGAAGGCACGACCTCTCTGACACGGCGCAACGTGGAGTTGAGGGGTTCGCGTGCTTCCGGTGCGACATTCGCAGCACGGACACTCGATCTGCGAATTGACTCGGCGATAGACGTGCGCACGCTAGGCGAGGACGTTTCGCGAAGCGTCTGGAATTGTGGACGTTCGAGAGAAGATTCCAGTGTTGCCACTCGAGCCCTCGCTTCTGTGGCACCGAAAGAACTTACGGAGGGACCGCGGATCACTCGGCGCGGAGAGTAGTCACGAACCAGCAGTCCTGGACTACGGAATACGGGTTCCCGGGGACGACGGTCACTCACCCAGGTATTCCATACATAGATTTGAGTGGCAGGTACCACCGTGGACACGATAGTGGGTGTACAGGGATAGACCGGGGCACATCCTACAAAAATATCATCGACTCGGCAGTAGCTACTCGCCGTAATGCTGAAGTCAACGTCCCCGACACGAAACGTTGCCGTGCCGATAACGATAGGCCTGTCAAACGGATCTAACGGCGACCAGACCAAATAGGGACCGTAGCGAACCGTGGCGCACCACGCGGGCGCCCATGCATCTCGATATGTCCAAACCCACCCATACGTGGGATGGCACCACCAACGGCCATAATGTGTGGTGACGTAGGAGAAGGGATACGTTTCGACCCACACATACCCGATACCTGCAACAAAACTCCAGTGCCCTTCCCGGTATGGTACGTAATTCACAACCAGGGTCGGACGCCAATAGGGCACGGATTCAATGTAGACCCACTCTCCGTATGGGGCAAGGTCGTAAATACCTATTGGCATGCGAGACAGCTTTACAGGCGTTCGCGCGGGATCTTCGCCAATTGCCAACAGGCGTACTCGTTCCCGATTCCAGATATCAAAGTCATCTTCGGCTGTCCGATCGAAAAATACAGGTGCCGAGGGCAGTAGCCCGGCATCGACGAAGACCCGGCGCCCTTCGGTTATTGAGACTTGTTCATTGGCAGCCTGAACTGTGACCTGTCCCCAGCGCACCGACACGGTGGTGGAACCGTCGCCCACAATGTCTACACGCGCGAGGCTGTCAGGAGATGCGAGCACCTCGCATGCCGGTGTCGCAAGGGTGACCGTCCCGGTACTCCGACGGAGACGATGAATGTAGAACGACCCCTGCCACGCACGAAGCAGGACGTGCGGCGCCAACTGCACGACCTCGACCTTGCTTCCATCTGCCAAACGCAGAAATGAGCCGCCTGCCAATTCCACTTCGAGTGTACCTCTTTTGTCTACCCATAACGTGTCACCGGGCAGGACAATCGTGTTGGTCGGGGCATAGCTCCAATCCTCATCTGCGGTACCACGTACCATCCCCGCGCCCGAGTCAAAGCTTACCCGTGCGTGCAACGGCTCATAGTCGGAGTCCGCTCCCAGCGGGACCATAACACATAGTCCTATCAAGGCCGCCCAGGAACCGATTTTCTTGATTTTCAGTATAGTCATTACCATGGAGGGCACCTCCTTCTTCTACGTGCCTTTGCACCTGCAACTAATTAGACGATACTCCATGTAGTTCATTCATTGACACGTCTACTTTTAATACAGGGCTTTTAGAATAACACAGGTTGCTGACGAGAGTATTCGGGAATATATAGAGAAAAGCCATTTATTCCCTTTACTGTAATCATTGATAGTTTCAATAAATCCTAAAATGAAATACTAGGTATTGTATTTTGATAACCTTTATGCTACAATATAGATACTGAAAACTTTGAAGGGAGGAGAAAACTATGGCAACGACGAAGAAGAAAGCGGCGGCTACCAAGAAAACCGCGGCGAAGCCGAAGGCTTCAAAAGGTGGCTGCTGCAAGACCGGCAAATAATTTCTCACGTCGGTCTGAGGGGTTTCCAACGCTTTGCGGGGAGGGAACGGATGGGTTCTCTCCCTCCTGTTTTTTGGGTAGTTTGATGTATTGCGGATGTGCGCGTTGGGGTCAAAAAGGGCACGTGTTGAACGATGTAAGGAACCGAACATGGACTTTTGGTCAGTCATTGAACGACGTAGAAGTGTACGGGCGTTTTCTAAAGAAACCGAAGTAAGTAAAGACGCTGTCGCCCAAGTTCTCCGTGCTGCTATATTGGCACCGTCTGCGGGAAACAGACAGCCGTGGCACTTTATAGTCGTTCGTGACCCGAGTCTCCGCAAGGCGCTAGCGGAGGCAGCTTATGGACAAGAGTTTTTAGCGGAGGCGCCGGTGGTAATTGTTGTGTGTGCCGAGCCGCAACGTTCTGCAGCTCGTTACGGTAAGCGCGGCGCTGAGCTCTATTGCCTTCAAGATACGGCGGCTGCGATAGAACATATTCTACTCGCTGCCACAGCACTTGGCTTGGGCACGTGCTGGGTCGGTGCCTTTGACGAATCCCGCGCTGCCGAATCACTGCAATTAGCGAGCCATTTCCGTCCTGTTGCGTTGATTCCAATAGGAAAACCTGTTTCGGAGGGGCCTCGCGAGACGGGTCGACGCCCCCTTGAAGAAGTGGTCGAGTACCGTGACTGAGCTTGTTGCTCAGGTTGCGGACACCTGAAGAACCGCGCTACCTTGGATTTTTCCTGCCTTGAGCTCAAGCAATGCTTGGTTGGCTTTTTCAAGGGGGTAAAGGCATGTACGGACTCGCACGGGGATTTTCGCCGCTTCAAGCAGAAGTCCCTGAGCATCTTCTCGTGTGTTCGCGGTGACCGTGCGGACATCGCGCTCGTAAAACAGGTGGCGATCGTAATTCAAGGGCGGGATCTCACTCATGTAAATGCCCGCCAACACAAGTGTTCCCCCTTTCTTAAGAGACTCCAGGGCAGGCAGAACGAGCCACCCTGCCGGGGCAAAGATGATCGCTGCGTCTGCAGGTTCCGGCATCTTGGCGGGGTCTGCTCCCACCCAATTCGCGCCCAGTTCGCGTGCCGCCTCCTGATGGTGTTCTCCCTGAGAAACAACAAAGAGCTTATGTCCGCGATGTTGAGCGATTTGGAAAACGAGATGGGCAGACGCGCCGAAGCCGTAAAGAGCCAGAATGCCGTTCGTTTGTAAATTGCAACGTTGTAGGGCTCGGTAACCAATAATGCCAGCGCAGAGCAAGGGAGCGGCGGAAACATCATCGAACGAGTCCGGGATAGGGTAGAGAAACGCTTCAGGAGCGACGGCATATTCTGCGTAGCCGCCATCTGCATCATATCCGGTATACGTGGAAGACTCGCAGAGGTTTTCCTTACCTGCTGTGCAGAACGCACAGTGACCGCATGTTTTTCGTAACCACGCAATTCCGACGCGTTGCCCAACGCGAACCCTTGAGCAAGCGGAACCTAACCGTGCCACTATTCCAACGATTTGATGTCCAGGAATGAGCGGCAGTTTGTGGGGCGGCAATTCCCCCTCCACGACATGCAGGTCGGTTCGACAAACGCCGCATGTTCTCACTTTGACGAGAACCTCATCATCCGCGGGTTCCGGAACTTCAACGGTCGTTGCTTGTAGCGGCGCCGTTTCGACAGGCGCGGGTTTTGATAACAGCATGGCTCGCATAAGACGTACCTCGGCTGAGCAGAAATATATGCGAATTATTACAGACCAGTGATTATACAAAAACTTCGCCCCGTGAAGTGCCTTGCATGTAGTTGGGACGGAGAATGGAAGTGGATGTTGTAATGAAGTTTCTGCTGTTTGAGCTTTCTGCTTGGTTGATTCTTTTAAGAACGTGCTTTACCATGATGGTTTCGGTGTGCTTAATGTGCCCACGTTTTTTAGTGATGGGCTAGGTTTTTGGCGCGAGGGCGCCGATGGAGAGTTTACTATGGGGTCAAAAGGTATTTCCCGCCGAGCTTTTCTCATTCGTAGCGGTAGATGGATTCTAGGAGGGAGCGCTGCAGCGCATTTCGCTGGTAAGAGGGCTTATGCAGACACGTCGGCGAACGAACGCATTCGATTGGGGATTATCGGATGCGGCGGCATGGGACGTGCTCACATATATGCCCTGGCGTATGAAGAAGAATGTGATTTGGTTGCCCTATGCGATTGCTACAAGAAGCGGTATGAAGAGGTCGCGCCGAATGTGGAGAAGATTCGGGGTAAAGCGCCCGATGTGTATCAGGATTTTCGGCATGTTCTTGATCGAAACGACATTGACGCGGTGTTCGTTGTCACGCCTGACCATTGGCACCCTCTCTTGACGATCTTGGCTTGCCAAGCGGGAAAGGATGTGTACGTTGAGAAACCGGTCTGTCCGACCGTTCGAGAAGGACGCGCGATGGTGGAGGCGGCACGACGTTACGGGCGTGTTGTGCAGGTGGGGACGCAACAGCGTTCTATGCCGGTTTTTCAAAAGGCAATCGAAGTAGTGCGCAGCGGTAAGCTCGGTCCTATTACGTCCGCGAGCGCGTGGATAGGCACTAACCCGCGGAGTGTAATCGAGCACCCGGGTCCTATCCCCGAGGGTCTGGATTGGGACATGTGGCTAGGTCCGGCGCCTTACGTACCGTATTCACCCGAACGACAATTTGGTTTCATGATGTGGCATGACTATTGTCGGGGCGGTGAGTTGACCAACTGGGGCACTCATCTCATGGACGTTGTGCATTGGGGCATTGGCGAAGATCGGCCGCTGAATGTTCAGGCGATAGGCGGAAATTACCGGGACCTGCCGGGCGCAGAGAACTATGAAACGATAGAAGCCATTTTTGAATACAAACGATGCAATGTCACATGGGAACAACGGCATACGCCGGGCCATGAAAAGGGGTACGGGATACAATTTCAAGGACCACATGGTCGTCTGGTGGTAGACCGGGCGTCTTTTCAAGTATTTCCGAGTTCCCTAGGCATCCCAGAGTATGTGGGCGAGCCGGAACGCAGCTGGGCGAACCCGGCACACCACCATAATTTCTTTGAATGTATTCGCACGAGAAAGCGTCCGGTTGCGGATATCGAGCAGGGGTTCCGGTCGACGACGGCGGTGTTATTAGCCGGTATTGCGCTAAAAATGCGGCGCAAGTTAGTGTGGGATGGAGAAGCCGAGCGTTTCGCCAATGATGAAGAAGCTAATCGCCACTTGAGCCGCCCGTATCGTGCCCCGTGGTATCTGCCAGTCTGAGGGAGATTGAAAATGCGTTTATTCAAAATGATGGCGGTGTGCAATGTTTTGTTGTTTTTAGGGATTTCGGTGGCGGCTTCCGCCTCTCAATTGGACGCATGGGTGGCGGCGATTGCCGGTGACGATGAGGCGGCGCGTGTCGAAGCCCGTCAACTCTTGCCACGAATGGGAGGTGCAGCCGTTCCCGAGCTTGTGCCCCTTCTATCTCACGAAAAGCAGGAGGTGTGGCGAACTGCCTATAACGTGATCGCTGATATTGTCAGTGAGGTCTCGGCTCCTGGCAGGGAGAAAGAGCGAGAGGCAGTTACGGCGTGCTTGATGCAGCTCGTGGCGCCCGCTCAATCAGATCATGTGAAAGAATTGGGTTTGCGTCTTCTGCCCCTCGCCTTGCCGGAAGGGTATGACGTGCAGCCCATTGCGGCGCTGCTTTATGATTCGGTCTTTCGCGAAAAAGCCCGTGCAGCCCTTGAGCTGGCGGGGACGCGTCCTGCCCGTGCTGCATTACGCCAGGCGGTTACCTCAGCAGAACCGGATTTTCTTTGTGCGCTGTTCAACAGTCTTGCCGCTTTAGAGGATGAAGACAGTCTTCCGCTCGCCATAAAGTATGTGGGTCATACGAATCCACAAGTTCGTGTGGCGGCGGCGCGTGTGCTCGCGTGGACAGGTTCGCCAAGGTTTCTTCCGGCGTTGCAGGAAGTATTTGCTGCTGCGGATGCTGCAACGCAGCTGGAAGCGGGAGATGTGTTGCTCCGTCTCGCTGACCACATGATGGAACGCGGTGGCAATTGGGAAACAGCCATTCACGTTTATCGGGATGTTTTGGCTACTACATCTGACACGCGATTGAAGAATGCTGCCCTGGCCGGTTTGGGAAGGTATGGCGATGAAACCGTAGTAAACGATATTGCTGCGGCGATAGAAAAGGACTCTGGACGTGAATTGCGCGGCGCAGCCTTGTCGGCGTGTCGAAGTTTGGGGAGCCGTGCCGCTCACTTGGCACTACGAGCGTGGTATGCTTCTGCTCCTCAACATGTGCGCCTGGGACTGTTAAGCGTGTTTGGGGATTCCAAGGATCCCGTTTTTGCAGACCTTTTGGTGCAAACGGCGGCAAGTGAAGATGAGACGGAACGCGAAACGGCATTGGAAGCGCTTGTGGCTTCGGAGCTGCCCGATGCGGTTGATCCGTTGATTGCGGCTGCCCAACGCGCGGAAGGAGAAAAGCGTCAGAATGCCATAGCGCGCCTCCAGACTCTTGGGGAAAGCATGTTACACAAGGGCGCCAGAGCCGCGGCGGGACGAATCTATGCAGCCTGGTTTCATCTGGCTGAAAGCGAAGAGGAGCAATCTTTTGTTTTGGAGAAGATTTGTGCCAATCCAACCGCCGACTCTTTCGATATTCTCGTTGCCCATCTTGATCGTTCCGAGATGTTGAAATTGCCTGCCGAGACGTTGATTGGGTTAGCCAAAGCCTTGAACGATGCTGGTAGGACGGATGAAGGAGAGGCGTTGCTGAGAGATGCGTTGGCACGATTAACGACCACGGAGTCGGTTGCTGCTGCGATGACATTTCTTGCAAATGACCCTGACCCAAAAACTTGGAGCCACCGGTTGGGGTTTGTCACTGATTGGTACGTGGTGGGTCCCTTCGCATGGCTCCCGACAGACGGGTTTTCCAAGAATTACTTGCATGAACCCGATGTGGATGTTCACGCGGTTTATGCGGAAGGGGAGAAAAACCTGTCGTGGCAACCCTATGAAACGCAAAGCGTTCAAGGTGTTGTTGATTTGATGAGTTTATATGGCATGGTGAGTAATAAAACGGCGTTTGGTTTGGCTCGGATAAAAGTAGAGCAAGAAACCGACGCGATTCTGTGCGTTGGCTCGGACGACGGCATCAAAGTGTGGGTAAATGGCCAGATGGTACATGAAAATCTTGTGGATAGAGGGAGCGCTTTGGATCAGGATCGTGCGCCGATTCATCTTGTTCCAGGTGAGAATACGGTCCTTGTACAGGTGACACAAGGTGGCGGAGGATGGAATTATATGGTGCGTATTACCACGAGGGAGGGGGCGCCTCTCCTATTTACCTGTGTGCCCGCAGGGGAAGAAAAGAAGGAGTGATTGGTATGCGAATTGTTCTGTGCTTTTCTATTCTAATGATAGCAGGTGTGCCGTGTTACGCGGGATCATTAGTTTTTGAGCGGGAAAGAATTGGGGACAGCACGTTTGAGGCCGCGTCCGTATTCGATGTCAATAACGATGGCAAACTGGATATTGTCTCGGGCGGTTTTTGGTACGAGGGACCCGATTTCCAAAAATGCCACAAGATCTGTGATGTCGCGCGGATAGGCGATTACTACGACGATTTTTCAGACTATCCGATGGATGTGAATGGTGATGGATATCTGGACATTGTCACGGGGGGATATTGGGGTTTGAAATTACGTTGGGTTCAAAATCCAGGTTCGAGTGGCGGGGCGTGGAAAGTCCATGAAGTGGCGGAGGTCGGCCCAATAGAGCGAAATACCTTTTATGACATTGACGGGGATGGGGTGGTGGAGGTCTTCTGCACTACAAGCCCTGTCCACTTTTTTAGACTGGTGCGCGATGAGAACGGACGCGCAACAGGGAAGTTTGAGCAATACACGATTACAACGGGTGGCGGTGGACACGGTTTTGGTTGTGGAGACATAAACGGAGATAAGCGTCCGGACCTCGTTTTTTCCCAAGGCTGGTTAGAGGCGCCTGAAAACCCCTACGAGGTGGAAAAGTGGCAATGGCATGCCGAATGGGATTTGGGCGTGGCGAGTGTGCCGATTTTGGTGTACGACGTTAATAGAGATGGAGCGAACGATTTGATCGTGGGGCAGGCACACGATTACGGACTGGCATGGTATGAACAACAGCGCCAATCGTCGGGGGAACGTATTTGGATAAAACACTCCATTGATGATACCTGGTCGCAGGTTCATGACTTACAACTGCATGATATCGACAACGACGGGGAACTGGAACTGGTAACCGGGAAGCGGTACCGCGCACACAATGAGCACGACCCAGGTTCTTTTGATCCGCTGGGGGTGTATTACTATGAGATGGGCACGGGCGAGTTCAAGCGGGTGACTATCGATTATGGACCACCGGAACGTGCGAGCGGCGTTGGCATTTATTTTTGGGTGTGCGACCTCGATCATAATGGCTGGAAAGATATCGTTGCGCCAGGGAAAGAAGGGTTATATCTTTTCCGAAATCAAGGTTTTTTGTCTGACTGCAAGTTTGGTTATTCTCGCGGCGCTCCATAAGAAAAACGCCGCAAATAGGATGCGGCGTTTTCCGACAAAGTAAAGAGTGTGTCTTTATTGTTTCCTCATAAAGTCTGCCCCGATACGTGCGCTTTCCAAGGAATCGCCTGGGCATTCATCTTGTTCGACGATGTACCACTCCACGCCCGCGGCACGGGCAGCATCAAAAATGGGTTTCCAGTTCATCGTTCCCTGACCCAAATTCGCAAAAATCGGTTTTGTCCCTTCCGGAGCCATATCTTTGACGTGGAGCAACGGACATCTTTGTGCGTATTTCTTGATGACAGCGACGGGATCGGCTTTGCCATAAGCCACCCAAAACGTGTCCAATTGTGCGGCAAGGTTTTGCGGGGAAGTGGAGCTGTATAGCAGGTCGAGCGCATAGACGCCGTCGAACTGGGCAAACTCGTGGGCGTGGTTGTGGTAGCACAACCGAATTCCCGCAGCACGAAGCGCAGCCCCGGCGGCATCCAGGATGCGCGCGTTTTCTAGAACTTTGTCTTTGGTTTCCGCGCTTGCCCAGGGCACGACGGCGAACTTGATGCCAAGTGTGCGACACATCGAAATCACACCATCTACGTTTTTCTGGACTTGTTCGATGCCAATGTGTGCGCTGACGGGCGTCAAGCCGGCTTCCTCCAAGGCGGCACGGAACTCTTCGGTGGAAAGCCCCGCCGTCCCTGCGACCTCAACAAAGTCATATCCTGCGGCTTTCACTTTTTTGAGTGTGCCACGCGGGTCTTTCTCCATGTGATCTCGAACGGTATACAATTGCAACGCATACGGTAAACTTGCCATGTTTCTACTCCTTTGTGCGACGCGGAAGCGCGCCGATTGGTTATGTGAGGTTTTTCGCTAAAAATTGATAACTCTTCTTTACACATTCGAACAGATCTCCCTCGTGGGAATCTTGTTCGTAAATACACCACTCTACACCGCTCTCGCGCGCGGCGGCGAAGATGGCCTCCCAATTTAACACCCCATCCCCCAAGGGCACGAAGACGGGTCTGCCGCTGGCATTTCGTTCTGCGCGCATGTCCTTTACATGGATTAACGGACAGCGCCCGGGGTATTTGCGGATGTAAGCGGCTGGATCGACCCCGCCGACCTGAGCCCAACAAGTGTCCAGTTCCATGTAAAGATTTTTGGGATTGGTTGACTCATAGAGAATGTCCAGCTTGCAGCGTGAGTCGTCCGGAAAACGTTCAAATTCTCCCGCGTGATTGTGATAGGAGAGGCGCATGCCGACCTCGCGCAGTTTTGCGCCGAGCGTATCCAGACGCAGCGCCCCGCGTAGCCATGCCGCCAAGGAATCGGTGCAGTCACGCATCATGCCCCCCGGAGCCACGTCCTTTACACCTACCGTGCGCCAGAACGACACTTGTTGTTCGAAATCCTTTTCGAAAGGTTCTACCCCACAGTGAGCCGCGATCGCCTTCAGGTCAGCGGCGTCAAGTGCAGCGCGAATTTCTTCTGCAGGCAGATCGGGCATGCCGCTCCATTGGACATACTGAAAACCCGCGTCCCTTACTCGTTTCAAGGTCCCCAAAAGGTCGTCTCGAGCGGGTTCCCGCACTGTGTACAAGATCATCGCGATACCAGGTTTACTCATAGCTCATTACCTCATTTATGAAGGGGAAGTGCACGGCGTCAATTCTCTACCTAGGGAAGAGAAAAATCAAGCCTGTGTATAAGTCCGTTACCCTCGTCCCTGTCATTGCGAGGAGTGCCGCAGGCACGACGTGGCAATCCCCTAGGGAATTTGGGGGGGCCTCGCCCGAAGTCCTCTTGCGCTTCGCGGTTGAGGGGATTGCTTCGTCGCGTCGAAGACTCGCTCCTCGCAATGACAAAAGGGGGACAATCGGCGGAAGCAAATTGTCCAGAACAAGGGCGTGGCAGGGCGAGTCATGACTCGCCCCTACAGGTTCTGGGTCTTCTGAGTCTGTCTGCTGGACGAACACGCACAGTTTTCGCCCAGCGCACCGAGACTTAAGCTTCTTCCACTACAGTCCAGCCGATGGTTTCTGCCAGTTCGTGCACGGCAGGTTTGAGGTCACCGTAGAAGGTTACACGGTGCCATCCCCAGCGGTCCCATTGGGTGAACAGTTTTTCCATGTCGCCGATGGGCTCCGCGCAGAGTTTCGTGCGGCAAGCGCGGTCTTCCGGGTCGTTGCCGACAGCTTTTGCTTGGTGGAAGAGGATTTCCTTTCGTTCTGGGGCAATTTGCAACGTTGTCGTCAAGTAGCCTTTGGGCATAATGGAACGTACCGATGCCCCTTTTCGGTCTTCGGAGTGTGTCAGAATCTCATACGGATTCGATTTGCCTTCTGGTCCAAACACTTTGTTGGATGCTACGCAATGGGCATAGATGATTTGCCGTTTTGCCGTATCCATTACGGGGTCGGAAATATAGCCGGGTCTCCCCTGCGTAAGAAGTGTGAACGCTACCATGGTGACTGCCGAACGGATGTCACATTCGCACGCGCCGACCAAACTCTGGTTATTAAGTTCGAAGAAACCGAGGCAAGGATAGGCATGGATGTGCCCGCCGTAAAATCCACCCAAGCAATTGATGGTAATGGCATTTGCCCCGTGTTTTTTCATCACAGCTTTCTCGGCTAAGTACATTGCCGCGGAGTCTTCCAAGGTTTCTGGCGAAACGTCTGCGACTTTTCGGGCGTTTTCTGCCCAGCGCTGGGCGATTTCTTTGGCTTCGTTACGGTCTGCTGCCTTCCAGGCATCGTTCAATTCCGCAAACGGCAGGTACTCGATGGCGATCCCAAGGATGGGCTCTGCGACGCGCTGGTTTTCGTCTTGGAACGCTAAGATCTTCGTTTCCCGGATTCTTTCCTGCCACTCTTTGAGAGACAGCGTTTTCAGCGCATCCGGCGCAGCATGCCTGCTACTCGGTTTGGGGGTTGCAGCGATCCGCGTCTGTGCCACTAGTTTGCCGAATTCGTGTGCGCCACTTTGCTTGGCGGCTTCGAAACATTTGACGGCGCGTACGAGATCTTTGAGATCGGACGTTGCGATAAAACCTAGATTCGGAGTGCCCTTTCGAACGAGGTCTGCCGAATACACAAGAAATCCTCCACTCCCGGCATAGAGGAAGTCCGCATAGAGAACCGGTTTGCCCGTTGCCGCCACCGGTTGTATAACGCGGTTCCAGGCATTCATCTGAAAAACAATGTAGCCGTCTATGTTCGCTGAGGCGTCTTCCGCAAGGATCTTTGCTGTCTGTTCTTCGTTCGAAGCCCTGGACGAGAGAAATTCGTACTTTGGAAAGGCGTGTTTCAACTTCTTTTCGATTTGTTCGATAACCGGTCTGAAGTCAAATCCGATATTTGGCCAATCTGCGATGGGCTGCACTTCGGCATGAAGCACATAAATCAAGCGAAGACGCAGGAATTCATCACGCCGCGCTTGGGCATATACCGATTTGGGTGCTGTCAAGAGACTTGCGCCTGCCAAACATGCGGAACAGCCTGTTGCAAGAAATCGGCGGCGAGAAAGTGTTTGGCATGACGAACAAACCGACTGCATTGCTTTCTTTTCCATAGATTGAGACTCCTTATTTGCCGGTAGTCTTTGTGGAAATCACAACTGCCGATACCCCTTATTTTTTAATTCGGCGACAACTTTCCGTACATCTTGTGCGCGGTCTTTGGGAATGACCAAAATCCCGTCGCGGGAGACGATGACGGCAAGATTGTCAACGCCGACTACACCAACCGCCATGTCGTTGGCTCCAAGTTCATTATAGATAATGCAACTCTTGCTGTCTATCACTATCGGATCCCCGATACACACATTTCCTTCGGCGTCTGTCGGATACGTTCTCTCTAGCGCATCCCAAGCTCCGATATCGTCCCAATCGAAGTCAGCCCGCACTACATGTACACGGCGTGCCTTCTCCATAAGTGCATAGTCAATAGAAATGTCGGGCAAGGATTCAAACACGGCTTCCACTCGAGCAGTGTCGCCGGCGCGAAGGGCTTCGGCAAGCTGCCAAGTCGCCTCAGCGTGTGGGGGGCTGGCAACGCGGAGCTCATCCAGGAACGTTTGAAGGCGCCAAAAAAACATACCACTGTTCCAAAAAAATCTACCGCTTTTAACGAAGGTTTCGGCAGTGGCGCGATCGGGTTTTTCTCGAAAACCTGCCGCTGGCAATACCGCAATACCCGAGGAAGTAACCATTACTGGGCTGACTTGTTCTTTGGTTTCAATGTAGCCATAGCCCGTTTCCGGTCGAGTAGGTTTGATACCCATGACCACCAAGGAATGGTGTTCTTCGGCGACAGCCCATGCCGTTTCCACGGATTCCCGAAAGCGCTCGGAATCTCGGATGAGATGGTCAGCAGTAAGGACGGCGATGGTGACTTGAGACGGATCCGAATATCGGGTTAGGAGCGAGGCTGCGGCATACACCAAGCAGCCGGCAGTATTTCGTTTGCAGGGTTCACACAGGATGTTCTTTTCGGGTAGTCCGGTGGGCGCCGCGAGAATGGCGTCTTTCAAATGACGGGCGGTTGCAATGAAAATGTTCTCTTTGGGAACGATCGGTTCCACTCGTTCGATGCTTTGTTCTAATAGGGTTTTTTCGGGGTGGGCTAATCGAAGCAGCTGTTTGGGGCGTAAGCGCCTGGAAAGAGGCCAGAACCGCTCTCCCGAGCCGCCAGCCATGATAACTGCCGTTCGAATGGGTTTTTCGCAACTATTCAACGGTATCATCTCCCGTTTTTGTTTTCAGACATCCGGATACATATCGGGACGCAATCCAATATTTACTATACTACACGCCTGAATCACATTCAGTCCACGCGATTCCGCCTCGCGTATAAGTTCTTCGTCTTCGCTTCCCGGGTTGAGAAAGACTTCTTTTGGATGAAGAGCGGCGATGTCATCCAACAGGGTCTTTCCCACGGAGGGGGGTACATACAGAGAGACACGGTCTACAGGTCCGGGGACATCCCGCAACGTTGGGTAGCACTGTAGTCCCTCAATGGACACCTCCTTTGGGTTCACAGGGTAAACCGTCCAACCGCCATCGCGAAATGCTCGCACGGCTTTGTTACCATATTTTCTGCGGTCTGCTGAAGCGCCAACGATTACGATCGTCTTTTTCATAGCAGCGTCTCCTCAATGTTTCCCATAGTGTAAACCTTTGAAGATGCCGTGTCATCTGCATCTCCAGAAACGTCGGCATATCCTAGTGGTTTTCTAGTAGATTCTGGCCTCAAAGCGTGATAAAGTGGAAAGCAAACGAAGGAGGAACAGGAGGATGAAGCGCGTGTCTAGAAGATTTTTTTTAACGGCATCAGCAGCAGTTGGAGCATGGGCAGCAGCGCCTCGGGCTGTCGCAGCAAATGAGCGGATCACCGCCGCGGTCATTGGTTGTCATAATCAAGGGATCAACTTGGCGGAGGCAAGTCTTCGTACGGGGCTATTTCAGATTGCCGCCTTGTGTGACTGTGACGAGGCAATGTTTGGGGTGATTCGCCAGAAGCTTGCGGAGAAGAAGGATCCAACAGTGGAGTTGGCGCCTTCGTGCAAGGAAGTGAAAGACTTTCGTCGTCTCCTTGATGACAAGAGCATTGAGGCAGTAATCATCGCCACTCCGGATCATTCGCACGCGCTTTTGACCTGTTGGGCGCTGGAAGCCGGTAAGCATGTGTACATTGAGAAACCCTTGTCGTATAACGTAGCCGACGGCAAGGCGATGCTCGCCGCACACCAGAAACATCCAAATTTGACTGTATTGGTCGGTACCCAACAACGGAGTGGGACGCATTTTCAGGAAGCAAGGGATTTTGTTCGTTCAGGAGGTTTGGGCAAAGTTGCTTTCTGTCGTGCTTTTTGCGTGCATGAGCGGAAAGCCCTGGAAGCTGTTCCGGATTCTGATCCGCCAGCAACCCTCGATTACGATATGTGGTTGGGTCCGGCGCCGTATCGTCCTTTTAACAGCATGCGAGTCCATTATAATTGGCGTTTTTTCCGTGATTATGGCACCGGGGAAATGGGTAACTGGGGCGCGCATTGGCTCGATATTATCTTGTGGTATCTGGACCTCGGTTTGCCTAAGTCCGTCGCGGGTCTCGGAGGCCAGTTCGTCACGAAAGATATCAAAGAATGGCCGGATACGCAGACTGTGTTATACGAGTATCCTGAATTGACCGTGCTTTGGGAATTGCGGTTGTGGTCGAAAAAGGCTCCGGGTATTGTGAGCGGCGCTGCCGCGGAACTATGCGGAGAGAAGGGTTCTTTGCATATTACACGCAAGGGGTGGACGTTCTACCCGAATGACGGCGAGCCTCAGGAACATGAAGGTAGTGAACAGGAACAGGCGCATATGCGTAACTTTTCCGAGAGTATTCGCGGAATTGCCCAACCCATTGCCCCGTTAGAGGAGGCACATCTTTGTGCCACCCTGTGTCACTACGGAAACATAGCGGCGACGGTTAACCGGCGTCTTGAGGTGGACGCAGAGTCTTGGACGATCCGCAATGACGAAGAAGCCCGGGCGTTGGAATCCCGCCCGTATAGAAAACCTTGGGTATTGCCGAGTTGACATTGCATTGCGGTACCAGCTAATTGCACCGAAATACTGAGATGCTTGCATACGGGGTTTTGTGGCTCCTCAGAAGGAGGTCCAAATGCAGCGTTTGTTTGTGGTAACCATTTGGTCAGGTGGCAGGGCGTGCAAGAAATGGAAAACGACGGACAAGCCCGAGTTGTTGCCTCAAGGTACGGGTGTGCGTTTCATCGATTTCGAAACCAAGCTGAGCGTGGAAGTCATTGGTACGGTTTCTGTGGAGGAATACGAGCAAGGAATGGGATTTGCCGAATTTGAGGGCGAGTCTCCCGGAAGCATCGCTCGAGCTCCTGACAATGTGACTTTCCTATGAGGTTCAAGGACATAGTCGTCTGTTGTTTCTGTGCGGCGCTTGTTTGTTCGTCCGCGTACTCAAAAGATGGGAGTCCCGTCACATTGCGTTTCAGTTTTGTTCCGCTTCGTAGCTCCACTTCCGTATTTGATCAGGCGTTTTTGCGCATTTTTGACGAGTTTTTCCGTCGACATCCGGAATACCGATATGAATCGGTTACGGGTATTAGCCTGCCTGAAGGGTTAAACGAAGCCCAGTCCATGATGGCGTTTGCGGGTGACACGGGACCGGACGTCTTCGACCTGAGCATTCGTCAGATTCAAAACTACATACGTCTCGGACTGCTGTATCCGCTTGATGATCTCATCGCCCAACACAAGCGAGAGCATCCGGAATGGGAAATGCCCACCCTCGGTCTATCGGAAGATCATTGGATGACGGCGCGTGGCGAAGATGGCAAGTTGTATGCGATGTTGACGGATTATTGGATCATTGCCTTGTGGTATCGCCGCGATCTGTTCGAAGAGGCTGGTATCGTGCCGCCGCGTCCGCCCCAGGATTGGGAAGAGTACTTTCGGTTTGCTCAACGCCTCACCTTTCCGGACAAAAAGATTAAAGGTGCCAAGTTCCATGCGGGACAATACGGGACGGCGATACGGACGGGCTACGAAGCCGGGTTTATTTTTACCAATTTTGTGTATCAAGCGGGCGGCGACATGACGGTGCAGGAGCGCATCTGTCCGGATGATGGTACCGTGAATGAGTATCCACAAGAGGATCGGGTTTGTCGTTGTGCCACGTGTGGGCGGAGTCTTGCCGATCAGCCGCGTCGTTGGAAAGCCGCTTACGGTAGAGAGGCGGGGCAAGAAGCGCTTCGGTTTTACAAGCGTCTGCGGTGGACGGAATGGGTCAGATGTCCTGCATGTCAGACGCCGAATGATCTACCCACAGTCACGTGCCCTCAATGCAAAGAACCGAACCCGATTCGCAAACCCACGTCGGCTTTGTCTTGCCGGGTCTGCGGAGCTCGTCTTGTAGTTCCGCCGGAAAAATCGACGTTTCGTTGTTCGGAGTGTAACCGTAACTTGTGGGATGTTCCGGTGTATACGGGCGTGGTCCGAATAGGACAAGACCCGTATGAGCTGTTCATGCGGGGCGAAATCGCCATGATGTTGGATCGTCTCAGGCCCAGCGAAATTGACCTTATGATGACGCAAGGGGGGCTTCGCCCGGATCAAATTGGGCTCGGTCCTCCCCCGCGCGGTCCCGGGGAACAGGGAGTGCAGCGGTCGTTGTCTGGGGGTAGGGCATGGTGCCTCAACGTGCGAGCGGCACGAGACCCGCGCATCTTACAGGCAGCGTGGGAGTTTCTCCTCTTCCGTTGTTCGGAAGAAGCGCAGCGGCTCAGTACGGAGGTGTTTGTAAAGAATGGCTATGCCAATTTGGTGCGCCCGGAATTATTGAAGAAGTTCGGGTACGAAGAAGAGTACGAGGATTACGAACCGTCTTTTCGCGAAGCGATGGAAAATGCGCGCAGCTATTCGCGGGTTCAACCACACGACGAACATTATCAACATGTCGAAGGGACAGAGCTGGCGGTACCGATTGACACGGTCATTTTCGAGGGCGGACAGTTCAAAGACCCAGCGGCGCTTATTAAGAAAAGCATGGAGGAAGTGAATGAACGGCTTTACCGGGTCGTGCCGTCCGAAGTAGCTCGAAGGAGAACCTTCTGGGGTACGGTCATTTTTTGTATTGCTGTTCCGCTTGTGGTCGCCGGGTTCATTTATGTGCTGCGCGCCGAGAAGGAAACGCGAAGCGGTGTGTTGCAGTCGAAAGCTGTGCAAGTGGTGGGGTCTTCGGCGGGGCGCCGTCGCAACGCTTTGATTGCTGCGCTGGTTATCGCGCCCGCGATGATCACAGTCATTATGTGGCAGTATTTACCCTTGATTCGCGGGACCGTGATGGCGTTCTTTGACTATCGGATTTACGGCGGCAGTAAATTTGTCGGGATACAGAACTTTATTGAAGTTATGACAAGCCCCGACTTTTGGAACTCGGTTCGAGCAACGATCTTTTTTGTGGGAACCACCTTAGGGTTGGGATTTGCGGTGCCTATTTTTCTTGCGTTGTTGCTGAGCGAAGTCCCGCACGGAAAGATGCTTTACCGGACGATTTTCTATTTGCCTGCCGTCACCACAGGGCTGGTTGTGACGTTCCTGTGGAAAATGCTTTATATGCCGACCCCCAGCGGGTTGTTGAACCGACTGGCCATGCCGATTCTTCATGCTCTGCATCTTGTCGGACCGGATGTGAAATATATTGACTGGTTGCACACGCCCGGGTTGGCGATGATTTGTGTTGTATTGCCGGGCATTTGGGCGGGTGCGGGTCCCGGATGTCTTATCTATCTTGCGGCTCTAAAGACAGTGCCCGAAGACCTGTATGAAGCCATTGCACTGGATGGCGGCAACATGATGCACAAAATACGTCATGTGATGTTTCCCGCCATCAAACCGTTAATCATGATCAACTTCATTGGGTCATTTATCGGCGCCTTCCACGCCATGCAAAGCGTTTTTGTTATGACGGGTGGGGGTCCTGCCAACTCGACAATGGTCTTAGGCATTCACATTTGGACGAATGCCTTCTTATATCTTCGTTTTGGGTATGCCACTGCAATGGCATGGGTATTGGGTTCCGCACTAATTGGGTTCACCATACTTCAATTGCGAATCTTGAAACGGGTAGAGTTCCGCGCAGCCCATTCCGTGGAATAATTGTCTGGCGTTGGCGCTGCTTTTGGGTCGGAGATGGATGCATGCCGTTATTTGGGCCGGTTGAACATCGCAACATCGGCGCGCGTACGTGGTACACCTTTATCTACGTGGTGCTCACGCTAGGTTCGGTGACGATGGTGTACCCATTTTTGCTAATGCTTGGCAGCTCTGTCACCACGGAAATTGATTTTGAAGACTGGCGCGTTATCCCCGCGTATTTGACGGATGACACTGCCTTATTCCGAAAGTGGATGGACGACCGATATGGAGATGCTTTCTCCATAGCGAAACGCGTTCATCGTCTTAGTATCTCCACGTTCCGGGACATCGATACACTTCCTGATTTTGATGTGTGTGATACCCACATTCAGCGTCGTCTCACTGACTGGCACGATTGTGCGGCGACGCTTTCGGATGAGTATTTTGTCGCTTTCCACCGGGACCTTCGTCGTGTTCGGCCTACACACCGCAAGTTTGAACGCTGGTTATCGGCGCGTTATCAGGGTGACATCAGGAAATTCAACGAGGAGTTCTTTACAGCATACGTCCGTTTCAATGAAATAACTCCTGTTGAATATTATTACTCGCACAAGACCCGTCCTGACCGTAGTCCTTTGCGGCAGCTTTATCTCGAGTTCCGAAAGTCTCTTCCCTTAGAAGACCTCATGCCCGTGTTGGCGTCCTATGGATTTCAAGATTATCTTGAGCGCCATGTGGGAACACTGAAAGACATGAACGAGTTGTTTGGCACACAGTACAACGCGGTTGCGGAGATTCTTTTACCCACAGAGCGTCCCCGCGAGCCGGGGGCTTGGAGGGACACGTGGGACACGTATGTGCAAAAGCGATTTCCTCTGGCGTTTTTGCGGATCGAGGGCAATTTCGACGCTGCCTACAGCGAGTTTCTTGCGCAGGTTCACGGAGATTATGACAGTCGTGTGCGCTCCTACAATGCAGAGCACGGTACGACGTTTCCTTTGCTCGCCGAGACCCGTTTTTCTCCGGTCATGCCGGAAAACGATTTTGAATTTGCTGACTGGGTTGCTTTTGTGGACAAACAAGTACCTCCCGAAGCCAAGAAACTGGTCACTCCGGAAGGGCTCTGGCGAGACTGGTTAAAACGAAAATACGGGGACCTCGAGTCGGTAAATCGTGCGCACGGCACGGCGTGGCGTACGTGGGATGAGGTGTTGCCGCCTGCGGCTGAAGTGGATCTGGCATATTTTTTCAACAACCGGAGCCATATTCGTAAGGAGTTTTTTTTGAGAAACTACCGCTATGTACTGGACTACATGGTCTTTCATGGCCGTGCCGCGTGGAACACATTGGTACTTGTCACCATGACGGTGCTAGGCCATCTGACGGTACAGCCGCTGGCTGCCTACGGTCTTTCCCGATTTCGCCTCCGTTATAGCCACCAGATCCTACTAATCTTGCTTGCCACGATGGCTTTCCCGCCTACAGTGGCGATGATACCCAACTTCTTGCTGATTCGTGAACTGGGTTTGCTCAATACGTATTGGGCGCTGGTTTTGCCTGGTTTGGCGAGTGGTATGGGCATTTTTTTGCTGAAAGGGTATTTCGACAGTCTCCCTCGGGAATTGTATGAAGCGGCGATGATGGATGGGGCCGGCGAGTTGCGAATGTTTACTCAAATCACGTTGCCGCTCTCCAAACCGATCCTTGCTGTCCTTGCGTTGGGCTCATTCTCTGCGGCGTATGGTGGGTTTATGTGGGCTTTTCTTATTTGCCAGGACCCCAAAATGTGGACGATGATGGTGTTTCTTTGGCAGTTAGGGCGGGAAACGTACCCATCGGTTTGGATGGCAAGTCTCGTAATTGCGGCGCTTCCCACCCTCTTAGTGTTTATCTTTTGTCAGAAGATCATCCTCCGCGGGATTATTGTCCCAACAGAGAAATAGTTTCATTCCGAGTGGTTATGCTTCCGACGTGCGCCAGGTGAACCGTACGGTGCTCAGCGCATGGCCGGAAACAGGCACACGTACCTCGTACGCGTCATCCAGGTGGATAGGCTCCACAATTTCCTCGTTGAGGTTGCACAGCGCCGCCGAGGTTAGCGGTACCGCAAACCGGAGCGTTTCGATTGTCCGAATGGTCTTGGGGTTCCACAAGCGCACGATGCCACCGTTGCCGTTAGCGGCGGGTTTGATGGCAGTCACCACCGTGTTGCCTTCCACCTGCTCCAAAAATGTCCGGGGCTGTGGCACGGATTCGGCATGATGCGTTTTTATGCCTGCCTGTAGTTCGGCAACCCTGTGTGCCGCATGCACGGGGTCAAACGGCTCGGCAAACGGTAATAATGCATACTCGAATGTCATTGGCTGAAGCAGTTCTCCATCCGGTTCGCTCGAAGCCGCGATGGTTTTGAAGGTGGAGCGGAAAAGAGTCAGTGCGAGGGTGCACCGCGAATCATCAAACACCTCATATTCGTGGGGGGCAAACGGCGCCAATATGGCTAACCCTCGTTTCCCATCCTCTACGCCGAAGAATGTTGTGAAGGGATGTTCCGGATTCGGCCGTTCATGCCACGTTGCACTCTCCCTCGAAATGCGAATCGGGCGTTCCACGATAGCAAAAGGCGTTTCCGCGAAAGAAACCCGCGTGTTCACGTCGGTGGGGAAAAGGACTCGGAACCGGTGATCTTTTACTGTGTTGAACACGGTAGTTCGAACGCGCAGAAGTGGGGAGTCCTTGTCGAGTGAGATTTCGTCCACGACGCGCAGAACGATTCGATCGTCGGATCGTTTCCATTTGGAGCAGACCATTTCCCGGGGGAGGTCGAATTCACGTTCAATCCGAAACGTCGTTCGCAATCTCCCGCGGTCTTTGATTGCCGTCGTGCAACGACTACCCGGCGAACGAAAAACGATGTCGTCAACCAATTCGCCTCGTGTCCATCCGTCTCCGGAATCGCCACAGTCTTCGTACAGAAACCACCCGGAAAACTCGTTTCCGCTAGGTTCATGGACAACGGTCATAGTACCGTTGGATTGGATACGGATGCTGAGAATACCATTAGATGCGGCGAGAGGTTCTGTAAGCATCGTATGCAGGTTGCGCGTTGCGAGGGGGGTTGGTTCGACGTGGATACCGGTATAACCTGAAGCAGGCAGCTTCATTTCCGCAGCGACGTGGTACCAGTCTTCTCCAGCGCGGAGGTGTCCCCGAGCGTCGCTCCCGAGCCGTTTGGATTCGACGTTGCGTTCAATCCGCAAGAGTTGATAGGGAATTTCCTCCCCGTCAGCGCCGATGATCCGAAAGCGGTTTATAGGTTCCCCTGTTGTCAAGCCGTCGACGTAGGTGTGAGGCCATCCCGGCTTGAATGGTATCACCAAGTCGAAGACACCCCGCCGTGCAAAAGGCAGCGGGTTATGAATCACGAGGTTGGAAAGCGCTGTGTCTTCGGCGGATGCCGGCACGATGTGCGCAAAGGCGCGCTTCACGACAATCTCGCCGATAAGGCTGCACTGGTCAAATCGGTAAAGCATGTCGCGATGGATTTGGTCCATGCTGCAGCCGCAGATGGAGTCATGGGGGTGATTTCGCAGCAGATACTCCCACGCTTTCTCCAAGTAGTTCACAATCGGCTTGCCACCTGCCATACTTTCAAACAAGGCGTAAGGCTCCGCCCACTTTTCCAACAACGCTTGACATGCCGCATTCCGGTGTTTGATCGGGTATCGGGATGAAATGGTATGGTCGATGAGATACTGCCAGCGGCGTTGGGGGTCTCTCGCCGGCATTCGAAGCTCCCCGATATATTCGGGGGCGTCCTCTTCGTATTTCAGCATTTCTTGTCCAAATTCATCGATGCGCGCCCAGACAAACTCAATGTCCGGATAGAGCTCACGTAGGCGCGCTAAGATTTTTGGGGTTTGCGGATCCACGCGCTCGTGATCGCCGGCATCGAGCAACAACACGAAAGGCGCTGTCGTACGTGCCCGTTCTTTTTCGAACCAAGGCTCAAAACATTGCCGATACGAATCATCCGACTGATCGCCACGTTTCACCGGCTCGCGGACGTTTGCACGGAACGGTACATAACCGCCATCGTCCATCAGTTTGAAGGTGATCATGCGGCTCCCATCGGGACCTTCCCACGTGAACAGGGCAGGGTGAGTCTCATCTTGGGTTCCGCGCCACACCAAACCTGTTTTCAAGCCAAATCCCGAGGCAATCATGGGAAGGGCAGCAATATGTCCGAACTGATCGGGCGTGTAACAAAATCGTGGCGGTTCAAAACCGAAATTTCTACAGATAGAGAAGCCACGCAAAAAATTGCGCACAAGACTCTCGCCGGATACCAACCACTCGTCTGGTAAGTTATACCATGGTCCCGCGATGAGTCTCCCTTCGCGAAGATGACGCACAAGGCGGTCTCGTTGTTCCGGGCGTATTTCCAGGTAGTCTTCCAGAACCACCGTCTGGCAATCCAGATGGAAACAACGGTATTCCGGATCTTTTTCCAAGAGATCCATCGCCTCATCAATCACGTCCACGAGCCATGAACGAAAGTTTTGAAACGGTTCGTACCATTCTCTGTCCCAGTGTGTTCCGCAAATGTAGAACGCTTTCATATTCCAGACTTTTCCTTATCCTTGTTTGTTACTAATCGCTGGAAGTCTATTTGGACGTATTATTTCCAACTTTGTCACGGCGCTCTTTCAGTTCGCGCCATGTTGATAGGATGATTTTCTCCTCTTCAATGACCTTTTTGACATCGGGGTCAAGCATGACTAACAGGTCCGCAAGACGTTTGGGTCCCGACGAGCTGATTTTTTCAAATTCTTCTGTGGGACGCGTGCAGTGGACGATGATCTGGGTCACGCCGGGCTTCAACGTTTTCAACACCTGAATCAACTCTTTCTTCTTTGTAGCGAAGTCTTCGATGTCGTAGGTGCCGGTGTAGAGATCATCTAGTACGGGCAAGCCCGCCTCCCAGACCTTTTCCGCTAGTCCTTGGATTTTTTCTACCGCCTCAGCATTTTCTTTTTTGGTGTAGGTCATGTGCCCGCCGATCATCAAAATCGGGATGTTTTTCTCAATGCCGACTTTCATGTAACGTTCAAAAAAATCTTCACGGGCAAACAGGGTTCCCATGTGGGAATCAATATGGGTGATGGGCATGCCCATCCGCTCCGCACGGGCGATCTGAGCGCGGATCTCCTTTTCGATATCGTCCGGTGTGCCGAACAGGGCAACTTGTCCCACGTTATCCCAAAGGCACCCTTGTTCGTCTGTTAAACTGGGTACGGCGTCCCGTCCGGCGACAGGCATCCACCGGTAATTCTCCCATTCCGAGGTGAGCGTTAAATGCAGTCCGTTGTCCGTTTGGGGATGTTTTTTCAAATACGCGGCAAATTCTGGTACCCATCCGCAGGGCATCATCGTACTTACGGACGTGAGGATGCCATATTCCAACGCTTCGATTGCCCCCCGATTGGACGAGTGCGACATGCCCGCATCGTCGCAGTGGAAAATGACTACCTTGGAACCCCTGGGCCATCCTAGCCGCTCGGCATAGGTGGCATCATCGGCAAACGACCCTACGGCTAAACAAAGAATCGACGTGGCAAGTATGTATCTCATTTTTGCGGCCTCCTGTACTACAACGGTTTGACATATGGTTGCATAGTTCCTGCGCGAAGTTCCAGTCTGTGCATGACGGCGCCTGTGGCAAGGGCTACAGAGTAGTGCAGGCATTCCTGTCTGCGCACGTCTAAGCCTTGCCCCATCCTTTTCCCCGTGCCCCCCTGTTGCCATTGCGAGGAGCGAGTCTTCGAAGCGACGAAGCAATCCTCCCTTTCTGTTGTAGGGGCGCTACGGGTGGCGCCCTCCCCTGTCCATGTGGTCGATTCGGCACTCCTCGCGGTGACGACGCGGGGTCAAACTGCACGCTGGATACGGCATAGCCTCCCGGTATCTGCTGCCGAAAAGGTCATTTGCAAATCAATCGGAATCTTTGTAGCCTAAAGCGTGTTCTTGGAAAGCGGTGGGTGCTAAATAGAACTAGGAGGAGCAAAAATGAAAAAGGCTTTTGTTGTCATCATGCTTGTTGTCGCCGGGACGTGCGTGTCTGGTTATGCTGCTGAGACAGCCTCTGTAGAGGTCGGGGTGTATGGCCAAGAGACGCGGGTATTTTACGGCAAGTCAGACGGCCTGCCTTCGGAAGATGTGCGGGCGATCTTGGTATCAGCGGATGGAACGGTCTATGCCGGTACGAGCGCCGGGCTCGCCCAATGGGATCGTTCTCAATGGAATGTGGTGGTTGACGGGGCGGATGTATATCGGTTGGCGAAAGGCGCTCAGGGCGAGGTTGTCTTTTTGGAACGTGATGGGATAAGCACGTTCGTCCCAGCCACAAAAAAAGTCGAACGGGCGCATACCCCTTTGCCCAGCGAACTCAAGACGCCCAGTCAGGTGGCGTTTGTTCTTGTTGCAGACGGTATCTATCTGGGAACTGACCTTGGTGTGTTTTATTCGGGGCAAAAGGGCACTACGCCGAGTTTGAAGGAAGACCTTGATGGCTTGCCTGTCGGGTTACGGGTGCGAAGCGCTGCCATTGGCGCTAACAACGTCGTGGCGGTGGCTGCGGAACAAGGGGTCTTCCTGCGAAAAGGGATCGGTTCCACGTATCAGCCCTTATATCCTCATGACGGCAAACGGAGTTGGATGCCCCGAGATGCACGGGCGGTTGGTTTTGATGGCGCCGGCAGACTTTGGCTCGCAACCCCGCAGGGGGTGGCATGCGCCCTCGGTGACACCTGGCAGTTGTTTACGGGCAAAGAAGGCTTGCCCTATAACGATTTCACGTGTTTGGCGATTGGTCCTAGAAACGAAGTGTGGTTTGGGACACGCATCGGCGCCATTCGGTACGACGGTTCCCGTTGGGCTTATCGGCAAGGGAAGCGGTGGTTGCCGGATGACCGTGTCAACGACGTTGCGGTTGCTTCTGATGGTTCTGCGTGGTTCGCGACACCTTCTGGGGTAGGTGTGATTCAGTTCAAACCCATGACGCTAGCAGATAAGGCGGAATTCTTCGAAAATGAAATTGATAAATACCACCGCCGTACAGAATATGGCTATGTGCTTGGGGTTTCTTTGCCGCGTCCGGGCGATAAATCCGAGTGGGTTCAACACGACAGCGATAATGATGGGCTGTGGACAAGTATGTACGGCGCCGGCGAATGTTTTGCCTATGCGGCGACACGGGACCCCAAGGCAAAAGAGCGCGCCAAAAAGGCATTTGAAGCCCTGAAATTCCTGGGCGATGTCACACAAGGAGGTTCTAACCCGGCTCCGAAAGGGTTTGTGGCGCGGACGGTGCTGCCCACTAGTGGACCGAATCCTAACGAGACGGAGTACACTCCCGAAAAGGACCGCGAAAAACAAAAGCGGGATGCCTATTGGAAAATTATCACCCCTCGCTGGCCTACCAGCGCAGACGGCAAATGGTATTGGAAATGCGATACCAGCTCCGATGAGTTGGACGGACACTATTTCTTTTACGCGCAGTACTATGACCTTGTCGCGGATACAGACGAGGAAAAGGCACGGGTTCGGGAACATGTGCGCGCTTTAACCGATCATCTGGTCGAACATAACTTTTGTTTGGTAGACCATGATGGGAAACCAACGCGCTGGGCGGTGTTTAATCCCGAAGCCCTTAATGGGGATCCGAATTGGTATCCGGAACGCGGGCTGAACTCGCTTAGTATCCTGTCATACCTAGCGGTTGCGGAACATATGACCGGCGATCCCAAATACCGTCAAGCCGCGGACAAACTGATTCGAGAGCACCACTACGCGCAAAACGTGCTCGTGCCGAAGGTGCATACAGGGATCGGTTCGGGAAATCAGTCAGATGACGAGATGGCGTTCATGAGTTACTACAATATCCTTAAGTATGAAAAAGACCCAAAACTGCACGCCATCTATGCCTTTTCCCTGTACAATTACTGGCGGCTTGAAGAGCCCGAGGCGAACCCGTTTTTTAACTTCGTGTTTGCTGGCAGCGCGCTCAATAAAGAATTCGCCGACGGTTGGGGTGTCTATCAACTTACCGCGGACCCGGCTTCCTGGCTGAAACGGTCCGTAGACGAGTTGCTGCGTTTCCCGCTGGACCGCTTCGATTGGGCACACAAAAACAGCCATCGGCTGGATATTATCCCCCTGCCGAAATACAACTATTTCGAGGTCTATGCCGGGGAAAAGCCCTTTGGGAAAGGTTACCGTACGGATGGGTATGTTATTCCTGTGGACGAGCGGTTCTATGACCATCACAATCATGACCCATGGACGTTAGATGTGGGCGGGGCTGGCCGCGAATTGGCGGATGGCGCCGCTTTTCTGCTTCCTTATTACATGGGGCTCTATCACGGGTTTATTCGGGAGAAGGCACAATAAAGGACAAAACACGTTGCCCGTGAATAGGTAGACGTACCCAATTGTTTACCTTCATCGAAAGTAATAAAATTTTTCATTGATAAAATGTCGCTTCTGAGTTATAATCGTTCACATCAGGTGCGATGAAAGGAGGTGAGGCCGACGTCCCGGGCGCATAAGGGAGAATGCGTGCCCGGGTTGCTCAAGGCTCCCATGAGTCGTTGAGTAGGCTGTTGTTTCAATCGGGAGACGCACGGCTATATGATCATAAAAACCGCCGTGCAAAACAGTCGGTTCCTAAACCATGAGGAGAAAGAACATGAAAATGAAAAAAGGTTTCACCCTGATTGAGTTGTTGGTAGTCATCGCGATTATAGCGATTCTTGCCGCAATCCTTCTGCCGGCGCTTGCCCGGGCACGGGAAGCGGCGCGGCGTTCCTCCTGCCAGAACAACCTGAAGCAGTGGGGTATCGTCTTCAAGATGTTCGCCAGTGAGAACAAGGACAAATGGGTTACCCGCTATGTCCAGTACAATCGTGAAGTTGCACAAGTGCTCAGTGGTGAACGTGGTCTGTGGGGCGGTCCGGATGGCTTATATATTTATCCGGATTACCTGACGGATCCGTTTATTGACCTTTGCCCGTCTGACGGTGAAGCACACACGGACATCTACCAAGTTGGCCTTCCGCGTATGCTTTGGGGTTCTTCGATTCAGAGCCCGGTGCATTCCACGTGGGCGACTTATCAGGGCCACCTGTTCTACGGAGCCCCCGTGGGAACGTCCGAAAACGGGCAAACGGGTGTTCTGCAGAAAGTGCTGCGTTGCCCGGGTTGGTCCTATGCCTATATCGGCGTGGTCGTTAAACCCGAGTGGACCCGTACGGTCCAGAACCTCCAGGAGTTGAGCATCGCCATTAACAACAGCGCCACCGATACGCCTCCGGGCGTTGCGACGTGGGGGGCTTTGGGTCCGTATTCGGGTGACCCAAGCATTACCCTGACGGGATTTGGCAGCGTCAAGCTCATGAAGCTGAAGGAAGGCATTGAACGCTTCATGATCACCGACATCAACAACGCGGCGGGTTCTGCTCAGGCTCAGTCCACGATACCGGTCTATTGGGATACCAGCCGCGGCTTCTTTGGCGATTATGCCGGTGAGGTGGATATCAACGAGTTCAACCATATCCCGGGTGGTTCGAACACCCTTTACATGGATGGACACGTCGAATTCATCAAGTATCCTGCGCCGGCGGGCAGCGCGAGCGCTTGGCACATGACTAAAGATGCGGTGACTCAGGCGTACTTCTAAGATTAACCTGTGGTTTTGTGGCGACGGCTTCGCGACGGTGCGAAGCCGTCGTCCTTATGAGAAGGGAGGTTCCAGAAGTGAAGCGTTTCATCAATATTTGTCTTGCGGTTGCGATTTCATTGGGTTCCGCAGTGGTGGTAGGATGTGGCGTCAAGGACACCACGAAAGAAGAACGACTGAAAGACTTTAACCCTCAAGTAGAGAATGCAATGCGCAATAACGAGCGCCGGCGCTCGATGCGCGAAGAACAAGAAGAGATGCGTCGGATGCAGCAAGGCGGCGGTGCTGCGCAGCAACAGCAGGCGCCAGCACAGCAACAGCAGGCTCAGTAAAAGTCTTTACAAAAGACCTTTTACCCACCAGAAGCAAGGCAGAAAGCCTTGCTTTTTTGTTCTGTTACAGGGGTAAGGCGAAAGATTGCACGGCATCAAATAGGGGCGCCAAAAGGCGAAACAGGGGACGTGCGGCGATTACTGCGATAAGAATGCCGAAGGGACCGATGCGTTCCAGTGCTCGCTGTCCGGAAATGGGCAGAAAATACATCAAGACATGATGTCCATCTAATGGCGGCACGGGGATAATATTGAAAAACGCGAGCACCATGTTGATGGTGATCATCGAGATGAGAAAGAGATAAACCAGTTCGGGCTGTGCCGGCAAAATACCGGCGTCTATCGAGGTCACCAGAATACGGCTGACTCCCACGAAAAACGCGGCAATTAGCAGGTTCGATACCGGACCTGCCAAGGCGATCAATACGGGATCCCGACGTTGATTACGTAAGTTGCGGGGATTGTAAGGCACTGGTTTCGCCCAACCAAAGACAAATCCGGAACGACTCACGGCAAGAAGAATCGGCAGAAGCACCGTGCCAATGGGGTCAATGTGCGCCAGAGGATTCAGCGTAACGCGGCCTAACATTTTTGCGGAAGGATCGCCGCAACGATAGGCAATCGCGCCATGAGCCGCCTCGTGGAAACTCAACGCAAAAAGAAAACAAACATAATAGATAACGTAAATTGCTATGTCGTTAACGTCCACTGTCCACATCCAACGTTTTACATACCACGTGACGCCCAGTACTATACGGAACCCGTGTGCGTTGCGTCAATGCTTTGCATTCGTCCTGTGTCTGTTTAGAACAACTATTTTCGCTTACTGCCCCCCTTACTGTCATTGCGAGGAGCGAGTCTTCGAAGCGACGAAGCAATCCCCTCAACCGCGGAGCGCAAGAGGACGGAAAACATGGACAAGGACTTCCCCTGCTTTCCGGGGGATTGCCACGTCGTGCCTGACGGCACTCCTCGCAATGAGAGTGCGTAGCAATTCCAACTCGGGGGGAGGTTTTGCGGCGCCTACAAAGTCACGCCTTCTTTCATGATTAGGGAAGATGGTAGGATTAGACTCGTGTTACTATTGACGTTGTGAATTAAATGTGACGTCGTGAATTAAATTGTCAACCTGATAGGTGGACTCGGGAGAATCCCCTTGAAGAGGTCATAATGGAACGCGGGTTTTCATGTAGAGCGAGTTATTTGATTGTAGAAGTCACTACCGATTTCCAGAATGTGTTCCGCCGTTACACGGTGTCGGAATGTCGTTGTGGGATGGAGTTGCCGCAGCCTTCTGTTTTGGAACGTTTTCTATTAGGAAAGCGGGTTTCAGACGTGATGGGTTTGGCGTTTACGAAACCCGTGCTGGACGATGTGGGAAAAGAGGATGCCGTGTTGACACTGCAACGTCTTCACTGGGAATGTGTTCGGTCGGCTTTGGAGCTTCTCGTTGGCGCGGCATCGGAAAAAGAGAATCAGAAAATCTCAGCCGTGCAGATTACGCAAGATGGCGAAGAGACCACGATTCGGGCAGTGTTTACGGCAGCCGCGGTTGAAAAAGCCGCAACAAACCCCGCACACTGTTGTTGTAGGCGTGTGTCTATGCCGAATTCTTTATAGTCCGTTTTGTTTGGAATCGGACTTCTATAACTTATTCGAGGACGTTAGATGTGGTTTTGAAAGAACGCAAACAGACTATACCGGTTCGGGTTGGGTCCGTCGTCGTGGGGGGAGATGCCCCTGTGCGGGTGCAATCCATGACCAACACAGAAACAGCCGATGCGGTTGCCACGGCGAAGCAGATATGTCAGTTGGCGGCGGCAGGCTCTGAACTCGTCAGGATAACGGTGAACGTTTCCGAAGCGGCGGCGGCTGTGCCTGAGATCTGCGCGCGGGTACGTGACGCCGGTTACCAGGTACCTATCATTGGGGATTTTCATTACAATGGTCATAAATTACTGACGGAATATCCCCAATGTGCCGCTTCGTTGGACAAATATCGTATCAATCCGGGCAATGTGGGACACGGCAAGAAACGGGATGAGCGATTTTCTACTATTTGTGCAATTGCGCGAGACTTGGGCAAGGCAATTCGCATCGGAGTGAATGTAGGTTCGTTGGATGAGGAACTGGTGACGTCTCAAATGCAAGAGAATGCCCATAAAGGACTTGGAAAGACGTCGGAACAGGTCATAAACGAGTGCATGGTAATTTCCGCCCTTCGTTCTACCGAGTTGGCGATGAACGCGGGGCTATCCGCAGACCGAATCATTCTTTCCTGTAAAGCGTCAAAACCGCTCGACCTCATAGGGATTTACAGGACGCTGGCGGCACAATGCCGCCAACCGCTCCATGTGGGATTGACAGAGGCGGGTATGGGCATGAAAGGAATTATTTGGTCTGCTACTGCGCTCGGGGTATTGCTTGCCGAGGGAATAGGGGACACGATTCGTGTTTCGTTGACGCCGCAGCCCAACGGCGACCGCCGCGAGGAGGTCTACGCCGCTTGTGAAATTCTGCAATCATTGGGATTGCGATCGTTCGCGCCAAGTATCACGGCATGTCCCGGATGTGGACGGACAACCAGCACGACCTTCCAACGACTTGCGGAGCTTGTGCAGGAACACATTCGTCAACGCATGCCAGACTGGCGTGTGCGGTGTCCCGGCGTTGAGAACATGACGTTAGCTGTAATGGGCTGTGTGGTAAATGGACCCGGGGAGTCGCGCGCGGCGAATATTGGCATTAGTCTGCCGGGTACAGGCGAAGCGCCCAGTTGTCCTGTTTTTATTGATGGAGAAAAAACAACGACGTTGGCCGGTCCTCCGGAGGAGCTTGCGCGGGAGTTCTGCAGAATTATTGACGAGTATGTGGAGAAAAAGTACGCTGTGGGGGTGCGATAAATGAATGACGGAGTAGGCATGTTTGCTTGTATCTGGGGACCCGACGCGACATGCCGTTGTGAAGTGGGAGAGGCAATCCATTATGCGCGTTATGAACCATGATTATGCGGGACATCCCTTCCAATGCGATTTAAGCCGCACCTTGGCGAAACGCGGGCATGAAGTCTGTCATGTCTATGCCGCCTCCAATGATGCGCCGCGAGGCGACTTGGAACGGCGAGAGAACGATCCGGCGGGACTGGAATTTGTTGCGTTGCATTTGCCCCGCCGCATTCAAAAACAGGCATTTTTGGAACGGCGACGCCTGGAACTGACGTACGCCCACATGCTTGCAGACCGTATTCGTTCGAACCCGCCGGACATCGTTCTTTCTGGAAATACACCGACCGAAGTCCAGCAAATATTGCTTCGCGCGGCACATGAAAAAGGCGTGCGGTTTGTTTCTTGGGTACAGGATATCTATGGCGTTGCGGTTCATCGCATTCTGAGAAAGAAGCTACCGATCATCGGCGAAATAGTTGGGCGGTGGTATATTCATATTGACCGTGTTGTTCTGCGAAAGAGCGATGCGATAGTTGTCATCAGCGAGGACTTTCTGCATTTTGTCGACGAGTGCGGGGTAGATCAGAATCGGGTTCGTGTTATTTACAATTGGGCGCCCATTCAGGCTATCCCTTTGTTGCCAAAAGAAAACCCTTGGGCGCGGGAAAATAATTTGGTAGGGAAAACCTGCATCATTTACACCGGCACGCTAGGGATGAAACACAATCCCGCTCTCTTGATCGACTTAGCAAAACATTTCCGGGGCAACGACAGCATACAACTAGTGATTGTGTCTCAGGGTCCCGGTCCGGACTGGGTGAAAGAGAAAGCAACTGAAGAAGGCTTATCCAACATACACGTTACGGGTTGGGTGCCGCAGCAAACGCTTCCTGAAGTGCTCGCCACGGCTGATGTCTTAGTAGCGGTGTTGGAGCCGGACGCGGGTATTTTTTCGGTACCTTCCAAAGTGTTGACGTATCTGTGCGCGGCACGGCCGATGGTTCTGGCTGTTCCTTTGGAGAATCTTGCTGCGCGTATCGTCCAGCAAGTTGGCGCCGGCATTGTCGTGCCTCCCAACCAGCCGAGACAGTTTATCGAGGCAGTGGAACGTCTGCTGAACCAGCCCGACCTCGGGGCGCAAATGGGCGAACGAGGTAGAAAATATGCCGAGGAAAATTTTGACATAGAAACGATCACAGACAAGTTTGAAGAGGTGTTTTGCATAGCGATGCAGCAACAGGTCTAGGTCATTTCAAGGAGGTTGCGTTATGTTTACCATTTCGTCACTACTGTTTGTAATGGTGAGTCCCATCGTCGGCGCGGAGGACATTGTTATTACGCGGGTTTTTGGTCCGGAACATCCAGGACCTTACAAGCACCCATCCTGTATCACGGAACTCGACAATGGCGATCTATATTTAGCGTACTATGGTGGCTCGGGGGAATACGGCACGGATACCGCGGTATTCGGCGCTCGCTTGAAAAAAGGGGAATCGGAATGGAGCGCGCCGGTTGTTATTGCAGACACGCCGTGGGAATCGGAAGGGAATCCTGTGGTATGGCAGGCGCCTGACGGTATTGTGTGGCTCTGGTACGTGAACCGCATTGGCGATTTCTGGTCAACGTCGCGCATTAAAGCGAAAGTCTCGTTTGATGGCGCGCAAACATGGTCGGATTCGATGATGGTGACGTATGAGCAGGGAACCATGGTGCGGTCTCATCCAATTGTCTTGCATGATGGCGACTATCTTCTTCCGATCTATCACGAGACGGGCGAGGACCGTGAGTTTGTCCCACCGGACACTATGTCTTCTTTCTTGCGGTTCAATCCCAAAACCAAGAAATATACGGAGACAAACCGTATCAAGTCGCGCATGGGTAACCTGCAGCCTGCCGTAGTCCAGATCACGGATGATTACCTTGTGGCGTATTGTCGGCGCGGTGGAGGTTATGAAGGGGCGAAGGATGGGTACTTAGTGCGGACCGAGTCGCATGATGGCGGGAAAACCTGGAGCGAAGGAAAGGATTCACCGTTTCCCAATCCGAATGCAGCAGTGGATTTTATTAAGCTGCAAAACGGTCATCTATTGCTGGTTTACAACGACAGCATGACGGACCGGACGCCCTTAACAGCTGCCATATCCGTCGATAACGACCGCACGTACCCCTATAAGCGAAACATTGCCGAGGGGGACAATTCGTTTGCGTATCCGACAGCGATACAAACCCGCGACGGTAAGATTCATGTGGTCTTTACTTCGGATGAGCGTACGGTGATCAACCATGCCGTATTCGAAGAGGAAGCTATCCTCCGCTCGACAGGATCCAAACCATGAGAAAAAGAGGTTAGCGGTCGGCGCGACGCCGATCGACAAAAACGGCGCTTTTGCCTTCGGCTTTTGCCATCTGTCGCGTTTGTCCCAGTACTTCGAAGACTTTTTGAGCGCTTTTGAAATGCCGGTATTGATTGTGGGCGACGCCGATGGACAGCGACATGAGCGGGCTACGAACCTCGCGTCCACGCTTATCTACGACCGTAATGTAGCCGGCGGCTACCTCGTGGGCGCTGTAGAGTTGTTTGACGCTTTGGTCAAACGTTTGCATTAACGTACTGCAGAACCGCTCGTAATCTTCCAAATTGAGCAAGACAACAAAATGCTCTCCGCCCAGATGGGCGATGAAACACTCGTAGATGCCCATGGTGCGTGCCAGGTGTTTGAGCATGCGGGCAAAAAATTCCAGCACACGGCGTTGTCCTTCCGCACCGTGCAGGGCGCAGTAGGGTTTGAATCCTGCTATATCAATGTAACAGGCGCTGATAGCCATACCTCGTGCCAGGCGATGGTTGATTTCGCGTTTGATTGCTTCCGTGCCCGGCAGGTCGGTGATGGGATGCCGTTGTGATATCGAATCTAGGAGTTCCTGAAGCGCCGTAATTTTCTCGGAAAGATGTTCAAGACGGAACGGTTTGGCGAGGTAATCATCGGCGCCCTGCTCCAGCCCGTGGATGATTTCGGGTTCTTCTCCTAGGGCGGTGAGGATCAAAATACCAATGCGGTAAAGCTCCGGGTCTTTTCTGATACGTCGGCAGATCTGATACCCGGTTACCCCGGGCAGCATGATATCCAGTATCGCGATATCCGGCTTATACCGTTTTGCGAGTTCAAATGCTCCCTCACCAGAATGATGCGTCACGATTTCGTGGCCATTGGTCGACAGTTTTGTTTTGATAAGTTCTGCCAAATCCTGGTCATCGTCTACGAGAAGAATTCTGCTCATACCCTCACCCTGTTTTGCGACAACTAAAAATGCCGACAGCCAACTCCCTTTTCTTGTATCCACTCACCCTAACATTTGAGTAAACAGGCAAAAGCACTTACGACTATCCGTGTTTTTTGATTATACACTACCCCTTTGAGATTTGCATATCCGACTAACGATGCCCCCTATGGCGCGTATTAGTGAAGGGCGTTCAAGGTGCTCATCACCTCTGACGTTGATCCCCCAATACCCTCATCTTTGTCTCAATAAGTTGTGGATGTGTCAAATTAAGCAAGTTTGCCAACTTGTGGATGAAATAGTCTTCATGGGCTTCTAAGGTGCCGTCAGCATAGATCACGCGCCAGGTTTCTTCCAAAATACGCAATTTTTCAGCCAGGTCACATTGCTCGTTGATTTCACGCGTGCACCGCCACAGCGCATTGTTTTGGGTTTGCTTCTCCTGCGCGGCAACCAGGAGGTTTTCTGCGTCTTCATTTGATAGCTGGAAATGGCTCTGCAACGCGTCTAATACGCGGCGGCATTCCTCCGGGGAGAATTCGTCATCGACGGTAGCGGCCTCCAGCAGGATAACAGCAGCTGCCAGCTGCAAACGCTCTTCCGCCGGCAACTCTACGTATGTACCTTCCTGTGATAACCACTCCAATAGACGCTGCAACATATCCTGACCCTTTTTCTTCATTATGAAGCTTTTGCGAGTTTGAGATCAATACGGGGTTCGCGGGTATTCGCAGTTTTTAAGGAGGTCGTTGTGAGATGCGTACCCCGTTTCTCTTCAATCATCCGACGGTTGATCCTCTCTTCTAGCGATTGTAATCTTTTTCTTGAGATTTTGCGGCAAATGTGGGCAAAGGAGGTTGCTATGCAAGACGTCATACTTGCGAAATCTTTGTGGGTGCTGGCGATAGTGGGGACAGCCTTTTTTATTTATTCTCATTTGGCATGGGCGGAAACGCCCCGAATCTGGGTTACCCACTCCTTAGAGAAAGTGTTTCCCGAAACCGAAAAGCCTCAGAATGCGAAAACCAGTATCGAGCTAAAGTTGGGACGAAACGACACCGAAGACGCGCAGATTATCGTCAGAATGCCCAAAGGGGTCTCGGCAGGCGGCGCCCGATTTACCCCTTCAGACCTGACAGGACCCAAGGGGGCTACCCTCAGCAAAGACTGCATCTCAGCGTGGTGGGTCTGGTATACGTATGTGTTGAACAATCCCAATGGAAATACCGATCCGAAAACCTACCTACGAAAGGCGCCGGCGTTTTTCCCCGATGCGTTTTTGGAGCAGAAAGAGATTCGGATTCGCGATCAGTGGACTCAGCCGTTGTGGGTATCTGTGCATGTACCCAAAGGCGCCAAACCCGGAACCTACACGGGCACGTTTGCGGTGGATATGACGGTAGGCGGTGAACCCATGCACTTTGACATCCCGGTGACTGTCACGGTTTGGCCATTCACGTTGCCGGACGAGTTTCATCTTCACCATACCGAGTGGTTCACCTTTTGGAGCTTGGCGGACTATTACCGTATTCCTGTCTGGTCGGAAGAGTTCTGGGTATGGGTGGAACGCGTGGCGGTGGATATGGCTCGTCACAAACAGGATATGATCCTAACGCCTTTAGCTTCTCTCGTGCGGATCAAGCAAACTGCTCCTAACGAGTTCTCTTTTGACTTCAGCAACTTAGATCGTTGGGTGGAGACGTTTAAGAAAGCCGGGGTGACTTGGATTGAGGGAAGCCATGTCGCGGGACGGGGTGCCGGTTGGGAAGGTCCTTTCGTTTGGAACAGGTTTGCTGTGGAGGGGGTCGACACCGCCGCGTTAAGTGAAGAAGCCTTTGAGCCTTACGTGGAAGCCTTGTTGAAGGCGGTACATGCCCATTTGAAGGAACGCGGTTGGGCGGAACGCTATGTACAACATATTGCGGATGAACCCGTCAAGGCGAATGAATCTTCTTGGACCTATCGAGCGGTAAAAGTGCGCGAATGGATGCCGGGTGTACCCATCATCGATGCCGTGATGCTGGACGGTCTCAAAGGATATATCGATATCCGTGTGCCGCAGATTCAGGAAATCACGCCGGAATTCGAGCGTGTACCGGGTGAATCGCTTTGGAGCTACGTGTGTTTATCTCCAAAAGGAATCTATCCGAACCGGTTTGTAGACTATCCGCTGATTCGTAACCGGATTCTATTCTGGTTGTCGTGGTCGATGCGGTTGGAAGGCTTTCTTCACTGGGGATATAACTACTGGCAGACGTGGCCAGAAGTGCCCGTTGCCGTGGACGTCTCGCCGTGGCTAGATGCTACCGGCGCCAGCATTTATGTCCAAGACAGGTCCCCGTTACCTGCTGGAGACCCGTTTATCGTGTATCCGGGCCGAAACAGCATATGTTCCAGCATGCGGTGGGAAGATGTGCGGAATGGCATGGAAGACTTTGAATATCTTTATCTATTAGAGCAAGCCATTACAAAATCCCATAGCCGTTTGAGCCGTTCTGTTCAACAGGAAGCACAAAGACTCCTTGCCCGCGTGCGGGACGAGCTCGCCCCTTCGCCAGTCCGGCATACCCACGATGCCGAGCTGCTTTTGTCTATCCGGGAACAAGCCGGCGAACTCCTGGCGCGTATTGCAAAAACCACAGGCGTTAACCGCTGAGAAAGCTGTGACCGGGCCTTTGTCGGCACAGGCGCACTGTGCCAGATTTTCGGGAGCATAAGGAGATAACGAACAGAGTCTACCGGGGTTTTTCGGAAGCAAAGCAAAAATATTGGGAGCGATTATTTATCGCCTCCTGGAGCCGTTTTTGCGAAAGTTTCAAGAAGTTGGGGTCAAGCTCAACGCCGACAAATCGGCGTCTGGTGGCGAGGGCCGCGATACCGGTTGTCCCGCTTCCGGCAAAGGGATCGAAGATAAAATCGTCTTCTTTCGTGCTTGCCAGGATGATTCTCGTCAAAAGTTCTACAGGTTTTTGAGTGGGATGTTTGCCAAAGAGTTTCTCCTGGTTACCGGGCGGCGGAATTGTCCAGACGGATTTCATTTGCTTCCCGTCGTTCATCGCACGAATGACGTCATAGTTGAAATAGTGTTTGGAACGTTCGTTTTTTGTCGCCCAGATGATCGTCTCTGTTGAATGGGTGAAATAGCGACACGATAGGTTGGGAGGGGGATTGGGTTTTTCCCACGTAATATCATTCAGGATTTTCATGCCGAGTTGCTGCATCGCGTATCCGACAGAATAGATGACGTGGTGGGTGCCTGATACCCAGATCGTTCCGTTTGGTTTCAGTAGGCGTTGACACCGTGAAAGCCATGTTAAGTTAAACTCGTGATTTAATTCAGGGCCTTTGGATTTGTCCCACTGTCCCTTGTCAACTTTGACCATTCTGCCCGCGTGACACGTGATACCCCCATTGGACAAAAAATACGGGGGATCGGCAAAAATCATGTCGAACACACCCCGCGGGTAGCGCTCGATCAGGGCGTCCATAAACGGGATGCAATCGGCGTGGTATAGAAATACGTGATTATCCTGATCACGAAAAACACACGGGAAAGGCAAGGCGTCGAGATCTCCTGAAAACCCTGGGTAGTCTTCTGGGAGTTCCTTTTCAGCCGGTTGTCGTTTCATGATTCTTCCGCTCTTGCATACCTCATTGGGTCGTTTCACAGGAATTTGTGATTTTGGCACATATTGCTTAAGGTATTTTAACATACGGTTTTAACGTAACCCCTGTCTCATAAGGATTTTTAGCGCTATTGAGCCCATGCAGCATCCGAGAGCACACGTTGTAGGGGCGTTGGCGGTTGTAAAAAGAGATAATGTCGTGTGAGTCCTGCGTGTGACTCATGCTCTTCGGAGTAATCTGGCAGATGACTGTCTTCGGATTTGACGTTGCGCTATAGGGGGTCAAAAAATACATTGTCGAGTGCCCAGCCGCGCTCGTCATCCTGATGCACATATCCGCTCTCCGTAGAGTTCACGCGCACAACTCGCTGAGTGTAGAAATGCCTTTTAACGTGGCCTTGAAATCTTTGGGCTGGTTATTTGGCGATTGCCCCTTCTTTTGGATTCTTTCCGGGGCATTTCCCGTTGTTTATGACCAACAAATACACCGAGCTCTTTTTCAATTAGACTGCCCAAAAATGAGTGTAACTTCACTCAACGGCGCAGAAAAAAGCATCGATGTTTTCTATCGGCGTCTGGGGAGGAATATCACACCCCGAAGAGATCAGGAAATTCGGGTATTCCTGCGTATTTTTCAGTAGATCGATTGTCGCGTGATAGACCAAATCCGGCTTGCCGTGTCGGAAAATATTCGTTGGATCCAAGTTACCCGACACGAGTATATTGTCGGGAACCTGCCGTAGTACTTGGTGCGCGTCCACGGCGTTGCCGAAATGAATCCCCCAGACTCCCGTCGTTAGGAACGAAGGAATCAAACCGGCCACGTTTCCGCAGTTATGTAGCACAACCATAAAGAATTCATCCTGCACCGCCTCGACGATTTGCCGGATATAATCTGAGGAAAACTCATGGCAATGCTCCGCTGAAAGGAGTCCGGCCGCCGGTTCGGCGATCACCACGCCATTGGCTCCAGCGGCCTTGAAGGCCTGGGCATATTTGATGAGGAACATGGTCGTTTTTTTTAGCAGCGTGTGGATCAAGTCCGGGTCCACCATCAGGTCCATCATCGCCATTGTCATATCCCGCAGGCGAGTTGCCAGCGAATAGGGACCGATCATGCCGCCTAGCACAGGTCGTTCGGTAATCACTTCGGCTGCCAAGCGCACTGTTTCGATATAAATCGAGGTTCGGCCTTCTTCGACTTCAGGCACCACGAGCCGTTTGGCACCGTCGAGATCGAAAATGATCGGCTCAGTCACCGTCGGCACTTCATCGTCCGAGAAAGCGACCGGTGCGCCAAAGGCTTCTGCTTCTACCGAAAGATCCATAACAGTCAGAGCCGCTGCCGATGGATAGCGAGCGGCCAATGCCGTGATACACCCCAACTGCTTTTGGGCGCTATGCACCATGTCGTTCACGGATCCTCCAACAAGGTACAGTCCAGGATACGACATAATCGGCATGGCGCGACGCTTAGGAGATACCATTATCTCATGGATCCAATTTCGCATGTTGATTCGCATGTTCTTTTCCTTGTCTCGAAGGCTAATGGTTACGATGGTGAGTGTTAAATTAATCTTCCATTTTTCCGGCTCATTTTTTCGTCACGACTTCGCGATTCTAGCGGCCCAGAGCCATCTGTGTGACAGCGCTTTCCTGTTATGCTGACAGACTCGCAGTAAATTCGTGTCCTTTTTCGGTAGTCCGATACTTTGGTTAGGTCGATTTTGCTGGTGTTGCTTTGTGGACCCTGCCCTCGGTTTTTTCATCCTTAGGCAGCAAGGATCTCCCTTTTCTACGCCGAAGCATCGCCACGACACGCCAATGAGTATGAAAAGAAAGCGTATGGGCTTTGTGGCGAAACTGGCGACGGCGAACAGAAACCCGACGAGGATACAGTTAGTCGTACAGACTTGGAGGCGGCAACATGGGCAGGCGAATGAAACTGCAAAAGGATCATTAAATGTGACCTATTGACGCAGAAATCACTGCATTCCATCCTTCCATTACTTGATGGAACGCCCGGCTGCTTTCCTCTCCTGTCCGTCCTCAATCGTCAAAAGCTAAGCATCCCGCATTTGGCCAGTCGCCTTAAATAGACCAGGCTGAATAATAGACGTAATCTTTTAGTTATTCTACTCTTTTTATCGATGTTATCAGCTCGACTGCGCCGAATCAAAACCGCCATCACTTCCAACGGCCACTTGGCTAGCGCCTGCTCGATAAATCCCCGCGCCGTATTTGTCTAGGATAGGAACCGCTGCCACTTTCCAAAAATTCGTTATCGCCGCGTCTGTTTCTTTTACCTTTCTATTGAGATCCCGCATTGACGGATCCTTGTCTTAACTCCGTGAGTGTTTTCCCATGTTAAAGCTCTACTTCAGTTTTCGCAAAGGAAGCCATTAAGATTTCACCAACGGGATTCTTCTTAGCCGATGGTTTAGGCTTGACGTAATGATGTGCACAAGTTCACAAACCTTTGGCACTGCATCGAGGAGGTAGACTAAGATGCAGGTGCATCATAAGGGATACCGGATTCGGGGGTTTTATCGAGCGGCCCAGATCGGATATCGTTGGGCTATGAGACA
>Ga0116166_1000063_pt1 | contig 91653 bp, 76 predicted proteins | sample AD_JPNMR2_MetaG_FD_89884 | JGI IMG/M metagenome (GOLD analysis project Ga0116166, IMG submission 89884) | Active sludge microbial communities of municipal wastewater-treating anaerobic digesters from Japan - AD_JPNMR2_MetaG | ecosystem: Engineered > Bioreactor > Anaerobic > Digestate | place...
CTCGATGTCGGCTCGTCACATCCTGGGGCTGGAGAAGGTCCCAAGGGTTCGGCTGTTCGCCGATTAAAGTGGCACGCGAGCTGGGTTCAGAACGTCGTGAGACAGTTCGGTCTCTATCTGTTGTGGGCGTTGGAAATCTGAGAGGACCTGACTCTAGTACGAGAGGACCGTGTCGGACGTACCTGTAGTGTACCTGTTGTGGCGCCAGCTGCACCGCAGGGTAGCTATGTACGGATGAGATAAGCGCTGAAAGCATCTAAGCACGAAGCTCACCTCAAGATGAGATTTCCTTTAAGGGTCGTCGGAGACTACGACGTTGATAGGCTGTAGGTGTAAAGGCGGTAACGTCTGAGCCGAACAGTACTAATAACCCGTAACTTTCTTGTTAACCCCAATAAATTAATCAACCTTTTACCGGCATGTTTTTAAAATATCACTACTGCTTTGCAGTAGAAAAAGCTTAAGGTGACTATAGCAATGGGGTTCCACCTCTTCCCATTTCGAACAGAGAAGTTAAACCCATTAGCGCCGATGGTACTACAGTCTTGTGGGAGAGTAGGTCGTCGCCAATCTTCAAAAAGTCCCATTGGTTTTCCCATGGGACTTTTTTATTTTTGACCTGTAATATCAATTCCATGCAACGATCTTGGTTTATATCGTTTACCTTCTGCTTTTTGATCCCGGCGGTTGTGTTTTCGCAGTCTCAACAAAAAAAGGATTCAGTTTTTCGAATTTTCAAGTACTCAGTTGCTGACCTGTTGCGGATAGATTCTACATCTTATGATTCAACGTTGACGAAACTTCCCTACTTGAATCCGTATATGCCTGATGATAAGTTTTACACCTATTGTACCCGGAGTGGAAATCCTTTCCAGTCAAATTCTGTTGGGGAGCGTTTGCATTTTAATAATTATTTTTTTCCTCTCAATTCATTTATAGGATTAATTCAGGATAAGCAAACTTCTAACTACTACTATGTATCAAACGCCCCTTTTACTTCTGTAACTTATAAGTTTCAGGGTATAATGCAAAGTAAGGAAGAATTGGTTGACGTTTTGTTTTCACGTCGCATTTCTAAGCGTTCTTATCTGGGTTTTACCTATCGACTTTTTTCAAATCGTGCAGAGACCGATTTTCAACGAGCCAACGATCATACTATGTATTTATACTGGGTGACACCGGGAAAGACTTACTTTCATTTATCGCAGTTTTATTACAATACCTTTGAATTTAATGAAACTGGTGGGATAGCTGCAGATTCTCTTATCAATTATTCTACCTCCGATTTTTATGGAACCCCTATTCGGCTCGACAATGCGCGTTCTAAGCTAGTACATTGGGGAATACATTCAACTCATCGTATGAATCTCTTGCGATTGTTTGGTGGCGATGTAGATTCTGGGAGAACGCATGCAGGGGCAGTGGCTTATCGTTTCTCGCTGGAATCTAACAAGAAGCTTTATACAGAGGCCAGTCCAAATCCTGGGTTTTATCCGCACTATTTTTCCCGTACTGGTTCTCTTTCCGACTCCCTGTTATTATGGCAGTTTACTAATTTGTTGCAGGTTGATGCACCTGTATTATCTCGCTACTTACCCAATTTACGTACCTCTCTGTCGCATACCTTTTACGAATCTTTTCATGGTTCTAATACAGATACCATTTATTTTTCTATACCCTCAAAAAGCTGGCAAAATCATTCGCAGTTATGGTTGCAGGCACAGGTTGATTATAGTTTTCCCATTTTTTTGGCTCGGATCAACTGGAAAAGTTGTTTATGGGGATATGGCTGGGGCGATCAGCAGTTAAATGCTCTTGTCCGGTTAAAGGGGGCATCTGACACAGCCTCCTATATACAGCTTCATGCACTTTCATTGGCTCGTACTCCTTCTTTTTTAGTTCGAAGCATTTTCTTAAATCATTATATCTGGAACAAAGGGGATAGTCTCGATCGTGAATATTTACAACAAATTGGGGGGGAGTTCTTTTTACGTCCTATCCAACTGAGATTAGCAGCTGATTATTATCTTTTGAGAAATTACTTGTATTTTAATGAAAGAGGGGTAAGTCAGACTTCAGATTGGCAGCATGTTGTGGCTTTGTCTGGCACACAGTTATTACGGGCGGGTGGCTTTACTTTGCAAACTCAATTATGGGTTCAGCTTATGGATGAAAAATATTTTCATTTGCCACGATGGGGAGTTTTTCAGTCAGCAGCATATAGTCATACATTTGTTTTTTCCACGGGTGGACGTTTATTGGCTTGTTTAGGAGTTGACTTTAAGTATTATTCGAGGTATTTACCCGATACCTACTTACCTCCGCTGGGGGTGTTTGTTTTGACCGATCGAGATGCTTCTCAGGTATCTTATGCGGGAAATTATCCTGTTTTTAGCGCTCATTTGAATTTTAAAGTTAAAAACGTTAGCTTTTTCATTAAATATGGACATTTTAATGCCTGGTGGAATAGCCGTACTTTTGTTGCAGCTCACTACCCTATGTTGCCGGCTACTATTTCCTATGGTATCAATTGGTTATTTTACGATTGGTAAATATGTTGAGTTATTTTTATACTATTGAAAAGGTTAATTTTATCAAAAAATGTTTGTTTTCGAAGTTGAATCATGGTAATTTTGTCATAAATTCTGGTAAAATTTGATTCTCTACCTTTGGCTTGATCTTTGTATAAAACCCGTCAGATTTAAATCAAATTGTTGAACTAAATAGTACAGAATGAGAAGAATAGTAGGCGGAACTATTATTTTATTTTTATGGTTTTTATTCACCACCTTTCAACCTGAATTGTATTTTCCTCGGCAGGTAAATGTAGATATGCCTCAGATAAAACAGCGGGGTCGCTTGATCGTTGCAACTATTTATAATACAGTAGATTATTTTGTGTATCGGGGAACTCCCATGGGGTTTCAGTTTGAGATGCTCAGAGATTATGCAGAGTATTCGGGTTTGGAATTGGAAATAGTGGTTAGGGATGATGTTCAGGAAATTACCAAGATGTTGGTAGAGGGGCAATGCGATCTGGTTGCTATCAATATGCCTGTAACTTCTGTGTATAAACAATTTTTTACTTTTACCACTCCCTTGATGACAGCCAGGCAGGTTTTGGTGCAGCGGTATGATTCGCTGGAGTACAAATTGGCAGTGAATAGTATTTACGATTTAGATGATAAAACCATTGTTGTTCCAAGGGGTTCGGCCTATGCACAACGGTTGCGTAATCTGGCACTTGAGTCGGGTATTCGGATACATGTTGTGGAGGTACCAGAAAATGAAGAGCAGCTTATTCGGATGGTTGCTACTGGAGAGATTGATTACACGATAACGACCGATTTGTTAGCTCAGGTAAATCAGAAATATTTTTCGTTTTTACATACCTCGGTAGAAATAAGTTTTCCGCAAAATTTAGCATGGGCGGTTCGAAGAAGTTCGCCACAATTGCTCACATCGCTCAATCAGTTTATCGAGGTTCAACGGCAGACTGCAAGGCTGGCTATTTTACGTAATAAGTATTATCAAAATCAATGGGCGAGCTATATGGTTAATAGCGATTATTTTGTGTTGCATACAGGTATACTTTCGCCATACGATGATTTGATAAGAAAATACAGCGAGGAATTGGGATGGGACTGGCGTTTGCTGGCAGCGTTGATTTATCAGGAATCAAACTTCAATGCTCAGTCGAAGAGTCATAGGGGTGCTTTGGGATTGATGCAGTTATTGCCTGCTACTGCCTTGCTTTTTGGTGCCGATACGGTTGCTCTTCAGCGGCCTGCCACCAATATAGCGGTAGGGGTCAAATATCTTAAGTGGCTGGATGCCAGATTAAAACCGTTGGTTCCCAACAAAGAGGAAAGAATTAAATTTGTTCTTGCTGCCTACAATATTGGGATTGGACATATTTTTGATGCGCAGATGTTGGCCAAAAAGTATGGAAAAAGATTGGATCGTTGGGCTGATGTTCGAGAATTTTTGCTAAATAAAAGATTTCCACAGTATTATACAGATCCTCTTGTCAAATTTGGCCAGTGCTGGGGAAACCAAACCGATAATTATGTATCGGCCGTTTTAAGTGCTTATATGCATTACAAGAATTTGATGCAAAACCGATAGGAAATTAATTTTTAGTGTATTTTTCGAAAATCTTAAGGTAGTTCTTCTTAATATTGTCATAGCTTAAGGGGGATCCTGCTTGTGTCCTGCGTTTATAAAATAAAAAGCGGTTTTCTGTTTTGTCGATAATCAATACATCGGTGACAAAATAGGGTTTTTCTGGTACAGGTAAGGCATAATACATCCCACCGGTGAGGGCAGCCGTTGCAAAAGCAAATGCAACTGCTTGCCCCATTTGTTTTTCGTAATTTTGGTTTTCGAAACCATCAAAAAATATAATGCCAAAGTATTTTCCCGAAAGGGGGGCGATCATTCTGGTAAAGTCTTCACCAATGTCGATTTTTGAGAAAGCTTCAGGTGTCATTTTTGAAAAACGTGGAATAACGTTAACAAAATATTTTTTAAGGCTATCGCTCAGATCGTAACTGTTGTCTAAAACAACTATTTTGAAGTTTGCTGTTTGCGGAATGATCTGGTTTAAAGATTCTTTGAATAGATAGGTGAGGGAGTCGTCGGGTGTTAATTTTCCTTGGTAGTAGCATTTGATAACACCTATTGATGGAAAAATATAAAGTGTATCAATTTGTTGTTTGAGAATAATGTTTTTAAGCGTTTGTCCTTTACTTTCTGGAAATGACCATATTGTGGATAATAGAATAATTACAGTAAAATATAAGCGTTTCATATCCATGCATTTTTAATTTATTTCAAATTTAATGATATTTTATATCAGTTGCATTCAAGAAAAAGTTTTTTTATTTTTCTATGGATAAATTTAATATAATAGGTGGGGAAAATTGCTAAATAGGTTAAACTTCACTACCTTTATCATTGAATATATATTTTACTATGCCAGATCTAAGCAAGTATACTTTATTGATAGTAGAGGATGATGTTGTTTCTGTTGAATTGGTAAAAAGCATCCTTGTCGATACAGGAATTCGGATCGAACATGTACTTACTGGTCTTGAGGCAGTAAAACTGGTCAAAAGAGGTTTTAAGCCTGATGTTATTTTGATGGATATGCGTTTGCCCGAAATGGATGGATATCAGGCTACCCAGATAATAAAAGGGATACATGGTGATATTCCAATCATTGCCCAAACCGCTTTTGCGATGACCGAAGATCGACAGAAATGTATGGCGGCGGGGTGCGATGAGTATATTACTAAACCTTATGACGAGACGATGCTTTTGAAATTACTCACCGACTTTCTACAAAGAAAATGATAAGTTCTTATTTGAGTAGCGTTATTTGCGGATTTTTAGTGGGGTTTAATTTGTTTATGTTGATGATATGAACGCGGGTGTAGTAAAATTGTAATATTTCTTTATAAGTATAGCCCAGTAAAGCCATTTGCATAGCTCCTTCCTGACATAGTCCCACCCCATGTCCATAACCGCGCCCATAAAAATAAAGTATACCGTCCTTAACTTCGAGGGAGAAGAAAGCAGATTTAAGTTTAAAATCGTTTCGTATTTTCTGAAAGGATATTGAATCGTTGCCAATCTTATAATATTGATGTCGATTGATTTGCAGAAAATTAAAGGTAGATGGGGGGGTATCCTTGTTCAATTGGAATCCATTCTCAACCAGATAACTTTTCCATTTATCGAGGGGTAGCTTGAATTCCCATTTTGCGTTTTTCCCCTGGGCGCAGTAAGGGTCGCGTATAGATTGCAGGTACGTTTTCTTTAACAACCATACATTTTCGGCATTTTCTGTAATACCCCCACAATTGGAGTGGAAGGCAGCAACAATGAGAACGCTGTCCTCGTCCACGACCACTTCGTTGTGGGTTGATTTTGCTGCTTGAATAATGGCCGGAGTTTTAACTTTTCCTTTGTAGGCCTGGCAATGGGTGGCATCGCAAAGGAAGAAATTTTCATCCTTATGTCGATCGAGATGGGCTATAGCATAGGTGCGACAAAGTACAGCCTGTGTTTTATAATATTCGATATGTGCCCTGTAGCCTCCTTCGGCTTCTACTACTGCTGCAATGTATTTATCAAAATCGATGGAATTTATGGTTTGCAGTTTGCCGAGGTTATACGAGAGCAAAAGATTGTCATCGTAATAAGCGAATTTATTGTATGGTAACACTCTAAGACCAAACCATGAGCTGTCGGTCATAGCCCGCAATTCTATGGTCTTGAATCGTCCAATAGCCTGATTGTTGATGGTATAACATGCTAAGGAATCGTTGGTGACTTCGATAAATAGATTCTCTAAGGGACGTAGGGTAAGAATAGCCTTACCATCGGCGGTTAACAGATAACTGCCTTGAGCAACTGAAAAAACGATAGCTTGCGTATTGAGCTCATTGAATAGACCTATTTTAACATTTTGCGACAGCGCAGAAGTTACAATGACTTGACAGCATATATATAGGTAAAAAAACTTTAGCTGTGATTTCATCCGAAAATATTTTTTAATTTTTTATAGTGGCCGGATGGAACTCGCATGTGATGAGCTTTCTACACGTAGGCAAGTACGAAACTGATAAATATTTTCATACTCGTTTGTGAATACTGCTATACGTGCTCGTTTCATCCGAAAATATTTTTAAATGTTTTTTCAATAGGTCGGATGGAACGCACATGTAATAGTGAACACCAGGTAATCTGCATGTCTAATTCTTTTTGGTTTACAACATCCTGTTTGTTTTATCGATCGTTATGAATTAAATGATGGGCAACACGCTCGGCAACGCCCACAGAACCAAGTTGATGGGCAATAAGACAATACTCGGTATGCATTCGTTGAATATAATCTTTATCGTACAACAGCTTGTCGAGTTCTTTTGCAATACGGGACGAAAGCTTAAACTGAAGCAATTCTTTGACTACCTCTTTTTCTGCTATAATATTGACAAGCGAGAAAAATCGAATACGCACAATGGGTCGTCCAATGAGGTAGGTAAACCAGCCCGTTTTAAAGACTACTACCTGCGGGCAACCTATTAAGGCGGTTTCAAGGGTGGCGGTGCCTGATGTTACCACAGCAGCCTGAGCAAGTGAGAGAATCTGGTATGTGGCATTATAAATTATCGGAATATCTTTATTCTTAATGATTTTTTGGTAGAGGGATGTTTCAATGGCTGGAGCACCGGTGATTATCAGCTGGTGAGAATCGGAATATTTTTCGGTAGCTTTAATCATTTGGGGCAAAATGCGCTCTATTTCACCCCGACGACTTCCGGGTACCAGTGCTATAATTGGTTTATCGGATAAATGATGTTGTGAAAGAAAAGCATCCCGACTTATTTTTTGTTTTTGAAAGTCATTAATAGCATCAACCAGGGGATTGCCGAAGTACGAAACATGGATGCCAAATTGTCTGAAAAATTCTACTTCGAAGGGGAAAATTACATAGAGCCAGTGCACATATTTTTGTATGTCGTATACCCGCTTTTTTTTCCATGCCCACGCTTTAGGCGCTATGTAATAATACACTTTTATGCCTTTGTTATGTAAAAATTTTGCCATGCGCATGTTAAAACCTGGATAATCGATCAGGATTACTCTATCGGGTTGAAAGGTGAGAATTTCTTTTTTGCAGAAATTGATTTTTTTAATGATTTTTCTAAGGTGCCATATTACATCAAGTCCCATAAATGCAGTATCGCGATAGTGCATTGCAAGGCCATCGGCAACAGCGGCCATATTATCGCCCCCCAGGAATCTGAAAGTAGCCTGAGGATCATATTTTTTAATAGCACGCATCAGATTGGCACCGTGTAAATCGCCGGAAGCTTCGCCAGCTATGATAAAATATCGCATAGTCAGAATTTTAAAATAAGGTTATCCAAAACAAGCGCATAGGTTATCCCCATTATCATGATGATTTTGGTGATTCGGCTAATATAAGAAAAATCTGAAGCATTTCGAGCCTTTAGAAGCATTACTGCAAGATAACCCAAGGGGGCTATTACCAGACCGATAATGTACATAATGGAGATGGGATCACGTAAGTATTTGAATGTAACATATCCAATAGAAAACATTAGCATGATAAGTATCACCAATGCAATTATTTTTGACCAGGTGGTGCCGAATGTTACGGGGAATGTGTTTTTGCCAAATGCTCTGTCGCCTTCAAAATCTTCAATATCTTTGATTAACTCGCGAAAAAAAGAAATAAGAAAGGCAAATACCGAGTAGGCTATAAAGGCAAATATCACAAGGTTGAAATTAAGATGGGAAGAACCCATAAAGGGTTTAAATTTTTGATAAATCAGTGGAAGATCGAATAATACTACTGTAAATGGGATGAGTGCCGATAATACTGCCACAAGCAAGTTGCCGAATAAAAGGATTGTTTTATAGGTGCTTGAATAGAAATACAATATTCCGGCGACCAGGGGAAAAAGTAGGCTAAGTGAGCGAAGATTGATGCTATATGAAACATAAATTCCCATGATAATGGCAGCCAGGTTCATTACAAGGTACAGGTTTTCGGCGCTTCGGACGCCAATTTTTTCCCCTACAATAATACGTTCGGGTTTGTTGATCTTGTCAATAGCCCTGTCGTAAATGTCATTCACAATGTAACCTGCTGCTGCTGTAAGCATGCACGACAGGACGATTAAAAAAAAATGAAAATCGGATAACACCGGCGTGATACCTCTGGTTTGCAGTAGTGGAATAAGCAAAGCGTACCGTAATACATACATGCAGTATGCAATTACAATGAGGTTAGGCCATCGAATTAGCTGAAGATATGTTTTCATCCGAAAATATTTTTAATTTTTTATAGCGGTCGGATGGAACTCGCATGTGATGAGCTTTCTACACATAGGCATGAACGAAACTGATAAATATTTTCATACTCGTTTGTGAATACTGCTATACATGCTCGTGTCATCTGGCAATGTTTGGTGTGTGTTTCATGATAGAATCGATAGTATTATGCTAAAACTTTTGTGTAACTCATAACTTTTTGACGATAAAATTAAACGGTTTGTCGGAATTATGAAAAATACGAGCATGAATTAAAGATTTATGTTTTCGTGATGTTAGAGTTTGTGCGTTTTTTTTGATAATTTGCATTGTGTTAAAGCACAACAAGATACATGGAACACAAAGAGATAGTATTTTGTTACAGTGATTTAACAATAACTTTAGAAAGGAATGGGAACAAACCAGAAAGTTTTTGTGTTTTAAAAATAAATTCATTGATAAATGTGGAACTTGCAACAAAAAGAAAATCGTTTGCTATTATTCCTGACAGCTTTTTTTGTGTCAAATGCGTTGGTCGCTGAGTTTATAGGGATAAAAATTTTTAGTGTTGAACGCACGCTGGGTTTTGAGCCCTTAAATTTCAGTCTTTGGGGTGTCCAGAATCTATCGATCAATATGTCGGCGGGGATACTCAATTGGCCGTTGGTGTTTATCATGACGGATCTGGTCAATGAGTATTATGGTTATCGGGGAGTGCGTGCCTTAACCCGTCTTGCTATTTTTTTTATTGCTTATGCTTTTGGCATTGTGTATTTAGCCATAGCAGTGGTGCCTGCTGATATATGGCAAAATAGTGAGATAGACTTAAATCGGGCTTTTGCCTTTATTTTTGGCCAGGGCTTGTGGAATATTTTTGCCTCGCTTACTGCTTTTGCAGTCTCGCAATGGATTGATGTGATGGTTTTTCATTTCATTCGTCGTCGTACGGGTGAGCGGAAGCTATGGCTTCGTGCAACGGGAAGTACAGTATTTTCGCAGGTGATCGATAGCTTTATTGTTACTTTTATCCTGTTCTATTTCAATCCAAATTTTCACCTACCTTTCTGGCAAGTGTTGACCCTGGCTGTGGTTGGTTATTCCTATAAATTCGTTATAGCCCTGGCTACCACACCGGTATTGTATTTAGCGCATGGCATTATCGAACGTTATCTGGGAAAAGAATTAGCCCATACGATGAAAATTAATGCTGCGATGAAGTAAAAATAAGCAGTAAATTATCCTGATGAGGCAATTCTGCATAAAATATGTGGTTAGCACGTATATTAGCAGTTGGGTCACTTAGCATAAAAAAAGGAACTGCCTTTGAAAACCGAAGGCAGTTCCTTTTTTCGTAACAGGATACTATTGTTTTATTATGCAACCTGTGTAGGTTGTTTGAGCACAGGTGCATTTGTATACATACATGCCTGATGCAAGCCCTGCCATGTCGATTTTTTGATTGTAATAGGTTATTCTATAAGTTTTAATGAGACTGCCATCGAGGCTGTAGAGGTATAGGGTGGCAGGGGTTGAGGAAGCCTTAACCCAGAGGACATTAGAAACAGGGTTAGGATAAAGTTCAAGGGATGATTTAAGATTAGCTTTGTTTATAATGGTTAAAAATTGAAAGGATATTCTATCGAGCCCTATCTCATTGGAGCTGGTAAACAACACGCGCATGGTATGCTCGCCCGCGGTGAGTATTGTTTCCTGGGTTAATGTTACAAAATCAGTAATAGTATCGGTTGGGGTGGTGGTGAAATGGAGCGTATCGGTGTTGTCGAAGATAATCTTGAAGTTGCTTTCGCCATTGGGTGACGACACAAAACAGGTAAGCTTGTATCGGCCTTCTTTTTGAACATTCAGGGTATATTCCATCCATTCGCCAGGCTGTGTGTGGGCTACGTAATAAATACTTCCTGATTTATATATATCTACTCCCGGTCCCATTCGATAGGCTCCGCCCAAATTCTCTATGTCGACATCGTGGTAGGCAATTCCATCCATGCCCACGTCGAACTTTTCTGCTTCGACGGTACCTGGGACTTTAGCAGGGGTATTGTTGTATGCACTACGTATGGGAATAACATTTTTCAGGCGAACAGGATAGGATAGAGCATAGGTAGAGTCGTTGATTCGAGTGCGTATGCGATAATAGTAGTAGTTGTTTTTTGTATTTACATTCGTGTCTATAAACTTATTGGTTGCAGGGGCCAATTTGGCATATAAAGCAAAATCGCCATTATTCACCTTTCGTTCAATGATAATACTATCGTTGAATGGATTACGGTTGTTCCATTGCAACTGGATAAGCGTATCGGCGTAATTGCCAATCACCAGGTTATTAGGGGATTCGGGATAAGTATGAATGATAATATCTTTTATTTCATTCCAATTACGTGAGGAGCGCAAGTAAATCTGAAAGTCGCCCCCGTCGTCCCAAACAAAGAACGGTATATTGTATGTTAGTGCCAGACTTACAACGGTAGCATAGTGGTTCATTCGTGCATTGTATTCGGCTTTGCGAGTAGAACCAAATTCACTTAGAATAACCGGGATATTGTGTTCTTGCGACCATTGTTTGGCTTTGATAAAACGGTCTTCAATATTTTTAATGTCGGCAGCACTGCCAAAAGTGCCAGTTCCCTCAAGACCAAAGGGATAGGGGTCGTACGAATGGTAGTAGCCAATGAGCATGGTATCGTTGGGGATGTCTGCAGCCAGTAGTTCGTCGATGTTGGACCACATGTGTCCCGAAAAAACGACGATACGAGTAGGATTGGTTTTACGAATTGTTGCCAGAATCTGGGCATTGAGTTGATTCACCTTATCGAGGGCAAGGGGGTAGGGTTCGTTGATGATTTCAAAAAGCAGGTGGTCGGATTTGTTCTTGAATCGTCGTGAAACTTGGGCCCAGATGCTGTCGAAGCGAGCCAGATTTGCGTCGGTGAAATTTTCTTTCAGCCAACTTTCGTGATGGGCATTAATAATAACAATAAAATTACGAGCCAGAGCCCAATCGACCACTTGTTCGACCCGGTCGAGGAAGGTAGAGTTAATGGCATAGGGCGAGGTGGTAGCGGTACGTTTATCCCATGTAATAGGGATTCGTATGGCTGTGAAACCGGCTGCTTTGTAATCGTCGAAATTAGCTTCGACGATAAGAGGGTTACCCCAGGTGGTTTCACCATCGGGTGCTTCGAGGGAGTTGCCAATATTAATACCTCGTCCAATGAGGGCTGCAGCTTGCCATGGTGTTAGCTGAGCGGAAGAAAAAATATGAACTGCAAGTAGCAGTACGATGGTAGTAAGTTTAGTAGTTTTCATAGCTAGTGTTATTGGAGATTAAATGATTGTTTTTGTTCGTTTGCCTGTTTGTATTCCGAGGGTAACATGTTAAACTCTTTTTTGAAGCATTGGCTAAAATATTTGGCATCGTTGAAACCAACCTGAAAGGCAATTTCCGACACATTGAGCTGGCTTTTTATCAGGAGTTGAGCTGCTCTTTTAAGCCGCATGGTACGGATAAATTCCACAGGTGATTTTCCGGTAAGTGTCATGAGCTTTTTGTATAAGAGCATACGGCTCATGCCCATTTCGGCGCTGAATGCTTCCACTGAGAAATCGGTGTTACCAATATTTTGTTCAACAACTTCGAGCGCTTTTTTAATAAACTTTTCATCGAGTGAGGTGATAGTTATTTCTTTGGGCTCAACATTAATTTTATTAGAGAAAACCTGTTGTTTCTGTTTTTGGCGGGCGATTAATTGTTTGATTTTTGCGTCGAGCACCTTAAAATTAAATGGTTTAACAATGTAATCGTCGGCACCGGCTTCTATGCCAGCTATTTGCGAATCACTGGTATTAAGTGCGGTAAGCATGATAACTGGTATATGGCTTGTCTCGGGAGTGTTTTTTAATTTTTTACAAAGGGTGATACCATCCATGATAGGCAACATAATATCAGTAATGACAATATCTGGCACGCTCTGGATGGCAATCGTAAGTCCTTTTTGTCCGTTGTTGGCCTCAAGTATGCGATACTTTTGCTTAAAATTATCCTTTAGGTAAAAACGTAAATCCTCATTATCTTCAACCAAAAGGACTGTTTTTTCGTTTTCATTAATTTCTGGTTCAAGGGTATTTTCATTCGTAGTGAGAATTTCATTGATTGGGCTTTCTTCTGAAAGTTTTACTGTTGTTTTTCTTACGGGTATTTTAATGGTAAAACAGCTACCCGTTTCTTCGCTACTTTCGAGTTCGATAGAACCCTCATGCAAACGAACATATTCTTTTACCAATGCCAGTCCAATACCAGTTCCGTGTTCGAGGGGGTTGATGCTGGTTTTGGCCTGGACAAATTGATCGAAAATTTTCTCTTTCATATGCTCGGGAATACCAATGCCATTGTCTTTAACTTTCAATACCAGCTCACCAGATAGGATGGGACTATTTTCGTGGATATTTATTTCTTCATAAAAGTTCAATTCAACGGCAATGGTGCCTTTTTCGGGAGTATATTTAAAGGCATTGGAAAGGAGATTAAAGAGGATTTTTTCATATTTTTCGGCATCGTATTCCATGACGAGCTCTTTAACGTTGGTGTTGAAAATATATCGAATGCCTTTAATTTCGGCCATATCGGTAAACGACATAGCTATATCGCGGGTAAAGGACACGATATCGTTCATTGAGGGATTATATTCGAGGCCATAGGTGTCGAGCTTGCGAAAGTCGAGCAGTTGGTTAACCAATTGCAGAAGTCGGTTGGCATTTCGTTTAATAATATTTAAGTGATGGTCGAGCTTTGAGTCATGGTTGATGGACATGATTTTTTCGAGGGGCGCCAGGATGAGCGATAGCGGGGTTCGAAGTTCGTGCGAGATGTTGGTAAAAAAGTTAATTTTTAGCATATCCATTTGATGCATACGCTGAGCTTCTTCGCGTTCCTTCTGGATTTGCAATTTTTTCTTTTCGTTGTGTCGGATAGCGATGCGGAGCAGGTAAAGTGTTCCGATAAAGATAAGCAGGTATAAAATTTTAGCTATCGTTGATTTCCAGAATGGGGGCAGAATTTCGAGTTTAAGCGACCGGGTTACCTGTTCATTATTAGGTAAAGTTGCTACTACGTGTAATGTATATTTTCCTGCTGGGAGATTGGTGTAGGTGGCATAACGGTAATTGGCATCGGCAATTATCCAGCTGGTATCGAAGCCTTCGAGCTTGTATTTGTACGACACACTCATGGGGTTGAGATAGTAGAGAGCGGCAAACTCGATGGAAAACATGTTTTGCCGATAGGTAAGTGTCAGCCGATTGATATCGGTAAGTGATTGCGGTAGTAACACGCGATTGCCCACCATTTCACCTGTAGAGATATCTTTGTTGAATACTTTTAGCCCTGTAAAGTATGCAAATGACTTATAAGGTAGGAGGGGGGTATTTTCTGGTAAAATTCGTGCAATACCGCGGTTAGTACCTATCATAATTTCTCCATTGTTCAACAATTCGATAGCATTGGCACGGTATACATTGTCAGGCAGACCATCATTACTGAAATAAGTCTGGCATGCCGTGCATTTCATCGTGCTATCGATAATGGCATGAATAAGTCCAAAATTGGTACTTAGCCATAGGGTATTATCTCGGTCCTGTATTATTCCGAGTATGTATGATTTTTGAAGAGTAGGGTGGTTGATTAATACCATAGAATCTTTTTCGGGCTGATAGTAAAGCAATCCAGATGGATATCCAAACCATATCCTACCCTGTCGGTCTTGAAAAGCCGATTTTACATTCAGTAATTTATCATTTGAGACATAAGAATAAATTTTGTATCGACCATTCTGGTATCGGCATATTCCAAAAGAAGTAGTGATCCAGATATTATTTTGATTATCACAGATGATTTTGTTGATGTAGTTGTCGGACAATTCGTAACCGGTTACCGTTTTAAAATCGTTGACCCGGGTCCCATTATATCGAAATACCCCATTACCTAAAGTACCAAACCAGAGGTTTCCCTGTTTATCTTCAGCAATGGTACGAACCGCACGGTTAATAGAGGAAGAAATAAATGATTCGTTTGAAAACTGACTACGTCCATTTTTTTTACAGTATATCTTACCCTTGTAGGTGGTAATCCAGACATTGTTTTTCGAGTCCTCAAATATACACAGGACGGGATCATTTCCAATTTCGTGGATGGTAATGAAATGTTGATGTGTGGGATCCCATTGTTGAAGCCCATTTTCAGTACCTACCAAAACTTCTTTACGTGAGGTCTGAAGTATGGCATTCACCAGGTTGCTATTGAGCCCATGATTGTTTTTTTCACTGGTGGCGTAGCTTTGAAATCTTGTCATCAAAGGGTGTGTATAGCTAATGCCATTATCGTAGGATCCTAACCAGAGAACTTTATTGCGGTCGGCAAGGATACATTTAAAGCCTGTTGGTTCATCAATCCCTTCCTTTGTTACATCGGGGATGGTATGATAAAGTGTTTTGTGCGTTTTGGGGTCAATGATGTATAGGTCCTTATAGGTCGATACCATCCACAAATTCCCATAACCATCGGTTGTAATTCCAGTGATAGGTGCAAGTAAAGGTTTGCCGTCAATGATTAATCGTTGAAAATTATTGGTTTTGATATCATATTCAAATATGTTCTGGCCATAGGCCAGGTAGATGATTGAATCGTTGTAGTTATACAGATCCTCTTGTTTGGAAAAAGGAATATCGTATGAAATTTGAGCAATGGTTATAAATTGGGAAGTACTTGCATGGTACTTCATAAAATAGCCACTGGAGGTGATAAAATAGATGTTATTGTATTTGTCGGCAATAATTCTGGCAATAAACGAACTGGCTGCTGCTGCAGGGAGGTCTCTGGCAGTAAAAACCTTTGCGGCACGAGTTTTTATGTTGTACTGACTGAGTCCAAAGCTGGTTCCTATCCACAAAATATCGTCTGCAACACAAAGACTCGCAACATAATCGGTTATCAGAAAGGGGTATTTGGACGAGGAGAACTGCACAAATTTATTTTTCTTGTAGAGAAAAAGGTTAAGCCCATTGTCGGTGCCTAACCAGAGGTTCGAGTCATTATCTTCGGCAATACACAATACATTGCTGCCCGAAAGTGAGGTGGTATCGTTGCTTCGAGGATAATAGGATATGAAGTTGTAACCGTTGTATTTAAAAAGACCAGTAGGCGTTGCAATCCATATAAATCCTCTTTTATCCTCATAAATAGTATTGATATAGCCATTGTTAATCCCGTTTTTTTCGGGTCTTATCTGCTTGAAACGAATATTCTGGTAATTAAAGTTTTCGGCCTTAACAACGCCTAACGCCCCCACCCAACATAAAAGTAACAGGCATATCTTTCTCATTTTTGGCGAGCATAAATTTTTCACTCGTCTGAGGTTTTTATGGCTCATATCAAAAATAAAAATAACAACATTATGGCAATAATCAAAACCAGGATACCCATTTCTATGATATCATACTTGCTAAAACTGGCTTTTTTCAGCATTTCTTTCACAACTCTTATCATTGCAGTACTTTTAATTTTTGTTTTCCAACGACTTATCATTCATTGTTCTTATACATGCAAATTTAATATAGACTAAAGGATTGGAAGGTTAATAATGTAAAAGGTAGCTAAACAAATACTTTCCAAAGCCTCTGCATGTTTTTGTAAAAAGCAGATTTAACATTTATCATACCATTTTTTTACATTTTTTGCCTAATTTTAAACATAAATACGGACAAAAAATACAGGAATAAACGCCATCTTTACGAATGACTTCTAAATTTGAAGCCAAAATACTAACAAGCTATTAACCAAAAGGTAAAATTCTATGAGAAAAACAAAAACTATTGCATTGCTGCTATCAATGTTACTGAGCACTGCTTTTGCAGTAGCGCAGGAGATTGTAGTTTCAGGGACCGTTAAAGATAAGAACGGTGTACCGATGCCAGGGGTTAATGTAGTATTAAAAGGTACTACTACTGGCGTAATTACTGATGCGAATGGCGCGTACCGCATTCGGGTATCCGATGCTAACGCCACGTTAGTGTATAGTTTTGTTGGTTACAAGACCGTTGAACAGTCAGTTTCGGGACGTACCAACATTGATGTGGCGTTGGAAGAGGAAACTACAGAGCTGGAACAGGTTGTGGTTGTGGGATATGGGGTGCAACGTAAAAGTGACCTGACGGGAGCCGTTGCATCTGTGAAAGCTGAGGAAATTGCAAAGATTCCGACAGCAGGTATTGCCAATGCTCTGCAGGGTAAGGTGGCTGGTGTGATGATAACCCAAAGCAATGGTGCCCCGGGCGCTAGCACAAAAGTCAGAGTACGAGGCATTTCGTCACTTAATGCAGGGGAGCCTATCTGGATTGTAGATGGTGTACCTGCTTCTCCCAATTCGGTTAATGAAAATGATATTGAATCGATTGAAATATTAAAAGATGCCTCATCTGGTGCTATTTATGGTTCTTCTGGGGCAAACGGGGTAGTTTTGATTACTACGAAAAAGGGTAAAGCCGGTGAGACACGAGTAGAGGCCAATTATTATCATGGGTTTCAGGAAGCCCCAAAGTTTATTTCGGTAGCTAATGCCCAGGAATATGGGAAAATGTTCCTCGAATATCAGGCAATTATCGCCCAGGCGAAGAATCAACCTAACATTGCATCGGTTCAGTTCCCCAATTACAAAACTGAGCCGTCATATAATTATCAGGATATGATTTTCAGGTTGGCCAATATCGATAAGTTCGATATTAGTGCCAGTGGTGGTAGCGAAAAATTGACTGCATATTTTAGTGGAAGTTACTATAAGGAAGAAGGTATTTTGCTCTCAAGTAGCTATGAAAAGATGATTTTTTCGCTGAAGACAAATTATAAAGTAAATGATTGGTTAAGGATAGGGGAAAATGCAAGTTATACCTATTCTAGCCGTTTTGGTTGGGACGATTGGGTGTATGGTAATGAATATAATTCACCTATTACTGCGGCCATTCAAGTATTACCCAATCATGCGCCTTATGATTCGGCTGGGAATTGGAGAGCTCGTACCTGGGGAAACTCTGATGGTCCAATGCCTGCTGTTGATATGATGAATCAAAAGAGAAATAACTACGAGGCACGTGCCACATTTTTTGGGGTATTAGAGCCATTGAAAGGATTAACTTTTGAAAGCAATTTAACCCCTACGGTTAGCTTTAACAATAATTATGGTTTGTCGGTAGCCTATTACTATGGTGGGGGACCAGGTCAGTATAACAATACTTCAAAGATTAACCGTAGCATGGGTCAATATTTTTCATATAACTGGCAAAATTTGCTTCGTTACAAAGCTACCCTGTTAAATGACTTTAACCTTGAAGCACTTGCTGGGTACGAAGTTGGGAAAGAAAAGAATATGGGTATTTCAGGTGAAAGATGGAACTTGATGTTTGAAGATCCCCAAAATTGGCGGCTATTGGTACAGCATCCTGAAATGTGGTATTTTGATGCAAGTACCAATGATACTTCGCTCTCTCAGTTAGCTCGGGGAGGAGGATATGAAAGTGCAGGTTATTCTTATCTTGGCCGTTTCAATTTTGACTACAAAAGCAAATATCTGTTCCAGTTCAATTTCCGTAGAGATTATTCTTCCAAATTTGGACCCAATAATCGTTATGGAGATTTCCCAGGTTTCTCCGTGGGTTGGAAATTTACAGAGGAAGAATTTGTGAAAAATCTTCTGCCTTTTATTAATTTCGGTAAGATACGTTATTCGTGGGGACGTTCGGGGAATAATGCGGTTGATAATTATGCTTATTTTTCAACGGTTGGCGCTGTAAATGGTTACCGATATTCACTCAACAATACGGCTACTTTGACTCGTGGTGCCGCTCCTGACGTATTTGCTAATACGGAAATACACTGGGAAGATATTGAAACACAGAATCTCGGTATTGACTTACAATTCCTTAATAATCGTTTAGGAATTAGCGTTGACCGTTTCAACAGGCATAATATTGGTATGTTAATCCGAACCACTTTGCCTGGATATGCTGGTTGGACCATCCGAGATCCTTATCAGGAAAGCAATAATGTCGATCCCCGACCCTTTATAAATGCGGGTAAGTTTACAAATAAAGGATGGGAAACCACCTTGTCGTGGAAAGAAAGCCGTGGCGATTTTAATTATGGCTTTGAATTAAACTACACATATGTGAGAAACATTGCTACGAATCTTGGCCCCGATTCTGTAAGAACAACAGGAACATTTATGGGATTCACCCAATTCTGTAGAACAGAAACAGGGGGAGACATCGGAAACTTCTATGGTTTTCAGGTAGAACGAATATTTCAGACTTCTGACTTAGGTGTTAGCAAAGGAAAAGTGGTAATTACAAATCAACCTTACAGCATCAACTCAAAAGGGGATACCGTATATATGCAGCCAAAAGCTGGTCCTGGTGATTTTAAATTCAAGGATTTAAATGGTGATGGAAAACTCACTGATGAAGATAAAACCATCATTGGTAATCCTTTCCCAAAACATTTGTTTGGGTTCACATTTAATTTTTCCTATAAATTCATCGACTTTACAATGTTCTGGCAGGGTACTTATGGAAATAAAATTATAAACTTTGCCAAGTACTATGGGTTCAATCAGTCGGGTTTGTACAATTGGAATCCTGACTATATCAATAATCATTATAATGCTACTGAAATAGTTGCAAAGGATGCCAGTGGTAATGTTTTAGAGGTATTTCCAGCTAACACCAATGCAAAATACCCACGTCTTGATCCTGTGAACAGCAATGGTAACTTCGATAGATTCTCTGATTTTTATGTTGAAGATGGTTCATACCTGCGGTTACGGAATATTCAGATAGCCTTCCAATTGCCCAACAATGTGGTATTTAACAAGTTGGCTTTGAAAGAGGTTAAAGTGTTTGTGGGTGCGAAGAATCTGATTACCTTCACCAAATATTCGGGTATGGATCCAGAAGTGCCTCAGGATGATCCACTTACTGCAGGGGTCGACAAGGCAGGGTATCCTGTTGCACGTTCGTATGTTGTTGGAGCAACTATTAAATTTTAACCTTTAAATTTTTAGCTATGAATAGAAAGATAACATATAAGCTTTTATACCTTTTGAGTACTGTTGTATTCATAGGAGGTTGTAAAGAAGATTTAGATTTAAAGCCAATTGCACGTGATACCGAAGTTTCCTTTTATAAAGACTCAAGTGCAATTGATGAAACATTGGTTGCGGCCTATGCACAGTTGAGTGCTCGAGAAGTTTTCGATAAGGATTATTACCTTCTCATTGGTTCATTTCAGTCCGATGACGTAGAAGCCGGGGGGGAAAACATTAACGACTATCCTATTGCTCAACATTATGATCAGCTTTTGTATTCTAAAATTGATAATACCCCTGGTGAAGAAATTTGGGCGTATTGCTACAAAGGATGTCGACTGGCAAATACGACCCTGGAGAAAATGGAATTGATCAAGGATTTGTTAAGTCCTTCATTTTACAAAAAGCGTAAAGCAGAAGCTCAGTTCTTACTGGGTTTATATCATTTTCTACTTTTACAAACATTTGGAGGCGTGCCTATTGCAGACAAGGTGATAACACCATCGGATTTTTACAAGCCTCGTAATACAATCAAAGAAGTTATCGACTTTTGTGTAGCTAATCTACAAGAGGCTGCAGCAAATCTTCCTGTAACTAACGATAATGTTGGTAGGGCTACCAAAGGCGCTGCGCTTGCTTTGTTGGGTAAAGTCTTACTTTACGAATCATCGTATGCTAAAAATTATGCTGGGGACCAACGTTTTGCTGGATGTAAAGAACGTTGGCAAGAAGCATATAATGCATTAAAGGCTGTAATTGATTTAAATGTTTATCGTTTGGTGGGTGAAAATGGCGAACGTTATGCTTCCTGGAGAGCTGTTGCCCCTGAAACAACGGTGGATGGATTTCGGTGGTTGTTCACTGTCGATGGGGATAATTCACCAGAAGGTATTTTCGAAATTCAAAGTGTTAATGATGGACTGGGATGGGGTAATACGCGAGGCAATGCACTAACCGTATTTACCACCTGTCGTTTTTATCTGACAACGGACAATAAGCAAAGTAGTTCGTTTGGCTGGAGCTTTAATTGTCCAACGGAAGCCTTAATAAATGCTTTTCGAAATCATGATCCGCTTACACCTAACTTACATGCAGCCGAGTTGCCTGCAGGCAGTGAAATCTTAGATCCTCGTTTTAAAACTACTGTAGGACGTCCGGGGGATAGTTTGTATGTAGGGCCAACCTCTGGCGGTTGGAGACCTATGATTCTGGACAACACGCCTAACAATACCATCGGTCGAAAATTTGAATGTGGATGGGATGAATACTGGAAAGATGGGCAGTGGCCGCAGGGACCATTTAATGTCCGCTTGATACGATATGCAGATGTGTTACTTATGGCTGCAGAGGCTGCGTATATGCTCGGCGATAAAACTACAGCGCTCAATTATGTCAACAGAGTGCGTACACGTGCAAGAATGTGTGGCAATACTGGATATCCTCAAAATCTTGCAGATATTTCGTTCGAAGATATTATTCATGAACGTCGGTTGGAACTTGCTACCGAACCCTTCCGATTCTTCGACCTTGTTCGATGGGGACTTGCCGAACACTATCTCGATGGTGTTCAGTTGAAGGCAATACCTATTACGCTTGATTTTGTGCCTGGTAAGCATGAGTTTTCACCTCTGCCCGACAAAGAGGTTATTCTAAGTAAGGGTGCACTTAAACAATACCCTGCATGGGAATAATATAAAATTAAAAGCAGCCTTCGGGCTGCTTTTTTTATGTTGAGATGTGATTGTGCATTGTACTTATTTTTTCTTCAGCTCTTTTAAACGTTCGCGTTTCTGAGGTAAATCATCGTACGCAGGACAGGGAGGTATACCCCTCTTTTCAGCTTTCGGGCAACCCCAGAAGAGATTAAAACCAAATCGGATGTTTGTGTAGCGCATGGATTTATACTTGAAAAGGCCATAAACATTATCACTTATGGCATAAAACCCTACCCTTCGGGTTTGAAGGTTAAGTCCTAACCCTGGATTTAAAAGGCTACGATGCGTTAATGTTCCACTTGCTACCAACGATATCGCCTTATAGCGCAACATAAGGGATGGAGTAACCCCCATATTGAGCCGGTTGTGATAGAGTTCGCTTCGCAACAGTAAGCCCGTTTGTAGCCAGGGTTTAACCTGGTAGGTGCCTCCTACATACATTTTGGGCGATAGAGCAGTAACATAATTTTTACGGTCGGCAGTAACAGTGTAGCTCTGCAAGGCCGAATCGACAGTTTGCTGAACATTTTCGAATTGACGCGTAATGGGATTATATCGAAACCCATTGTAGGTAAAGTCAGCATTTTCTTTTACGCGGACGGGTATGTATCGCCAATAAATTGCCCCTACATCCAATACGCTGGCCTCTAAAATGATATCGTCGGTATATTGATACATGACACCGGCGCTCAAGGCTAATCCTTTATTTCTGCGGTTAAGTAAAAATGATGTAACCGACATTTGTGGAATCTCAACACTTTGAGGCTTGTTGTTGTCGACGGTGACAATAAGCGGTGAACCATTGATTTGAGCCGACGATACTGCTTCAAGCTGATAAATGTCGGGATTTGTGTACAGGTACAGGCGATTGTAATAGGTGTGTATATTTGCTTTTCCAAAAAGCACCTGGACCCTTGCGCCTACTGTTAGCCGGGAATCAAGTTGTTTTGAAACACCTAATGCCCATTCACGAAAATATGTTCCAAATAATCGCAACCCATCCATACGATAGGTTGTGCCAATGTATACAGTATTCCCCGTAAGCGGTAAACGAATCAAGTTGATGGGATAAAGCAAGCCCAAATCTGCACGGTCGCGAATGAAAAATGAAAAGTAGTACTTTTTCTTGAACTTGAACCCAAAATGTATCAGACTAATTTCCAATTCTGTGCGGATAAATTCAATTTTTCCCTTTCGGGAATGAGTTAGAAAAAAGTCGAAATTGGGAATCAGTGAGTCTGAGGGTGTTCTGATTATTACGTCATTGTAGCTGAAAAGACTATTATCGTATCCGGCGTGAATCGATGAAAGTGCAGGGATACCGACAAAAACCTTACAGGGTATTTGGTGTGCTGGGTTGAGAAAACTCGACTGGGGTAGGTTACGGATAAAGTACATGCCCATATCGTTTTGGGCAAAAAGATGGAACTGACATAGAGATATAGCCCATAATAATGTAAAAACAGTTTTTCCTGTAGACATTCTACTTCGAATTCAACGTTTGTAGATTAAAGTCAAACTGTACCTGTACCCCAATGCCAACTTCGATTTTCAGGTATCGATAGTAGCTGTATTGCTCATTATGCTTTGTTTTGTTGGCAATAGAAGCTCGAATGGATAGATAGCGATACCGGCTGAGATTTGTCATTTGACGCTTGGTAATTATCACAAGAGTTTCAAAATTGCCATTTTCTGTAGGTATGGTGTCGGTGGTAAAGATAGCTTCACGTATGATTATCGAGGTAAGTGAGTCGTCGGGAAAGATTGAATGATTCAGGCTGTCGGTCAGCATGAAAGTAAGTTGCGCCCAATCTGGGAATTCGTTGTATCCTCTAATTTTAATTACAATTTGAGCAATTTTTGTGCTACCTTGTTCAATCCACGACTGTGGTTCGAATGGTAAATGGTCTTCCAGGATGATCGAATCGGGGATGACCAAAAGTTCGGGATGCTCTTCCCAGCCCATGGGCAGATTTCTTCCCAGCTTCGGTAAGTTAAGCACACTGCTGCCTATCGCAAAGGCAAAATTTGCATGATAGGGATAATCGTACGATATCCGGTTGTAATTGTCCAGCTTTTCACATGCCGGTAGTATCGCAAGATAGAGTAAAATAATTGACAGCAAAATCCATTTTCTTTCAGGCATAGTTGTTTGTTAAATATTGAAAGGACAGTATTCCCTATGAAGGCAAAGTGCATTTTCTGCTAAGACTGCTATGAGATAATCGCTGATAAACAGAATGATGCTAATTTATTAAAATATAACAAAATTTTGCACCTTTTTTAAAAGACATTCGCCAAAAAATGTTAGCGTTAAAATGGACGAACAAGCTGGTGATCGAGGAAATCGGCCAGTTGTTCTAATTTTTCCCGATTGATAGCATACCAGCTTTTTAATGCTCGCCGGTTAAGATTACGCAAGGCAAAGTAACAAAAAGGTTCCTGCAAGTTGTTTTCGTAGATGGCTCTATAAAAACGGCTGTACAAGGAAGGGGTTGGGTTTGGTTCCATTTTTTCAGCCAATAGTTGGACGAAGGACGCGATGTTGAGCTGGAAATTAAAATTTTCGAGTCGTTGAGGCGTATAGTCGTAAAGGAAAAGCTGGTCGGGGTATTTTAACGACAAACGCCTGTTAAAGAAGGGGAGGTGAATGGAGTCGTATTGTTGCTGTACATAATGGAAGATTAACCGTAACATTTCGTTTGAACGTAGCGTGTCACGGTCAATCATCAGTCCAAATAGCCATGCCTGAATGCAGGCAGGATTGTTTTTGTTTTCGAGCAGGCAATATCCTAAAAGGTAATGTGCCGATGGTACAAATGGATTTAATCGAACCGACGTTTCAAGTGCTCGTTCGGCTTGCGTATATTTTCTTAATTTGTACAGCGTAAAGCCGTATGCCAGCCACACATCGGACGAGTTGGCAAAACGAGTGGTCGCCTTACGAAATACTTTCTCTGCTTTGCTGTATCTGCCGATCATCTCAAGCGAACGGGCATATAACACGCTGCATGCTGTATCAAAATCGTTGGTGATGCGTAGATTTTCTTTGGCGATGGCTATAGCCTGCCTGTAATTTCCTCGATCAAAATATAAAGCGGCTAATCCATAAGTGGCATAACTGACATTTTTCTTGTTTTTAAGTTGTCGAAGAAGAAACTGCTCAAGTGTATCAGCTGATTGGGTTTGCCCTTTACTATCATGGGCAAACCAGCCCAACCCAATAAGGCTGAATAGAAAAAACATTTTTTTGAGGTGCATCATGGTATTTTTACAAAAGCAGAGTTAGTTATTTCTTGAGACCATTTTTAGCTAATAAGATAACGAAAAATTCTTCATTAAAAGCAGGAAAATGGATTCTTTTTCATAAATTTCTCAGGGAGTAAAACTATTAAATATTTTAACGACATGCTGGTAAAAACTTTCGGAAGTGCTTTGTTTGGCATTAAGGCTACAGTAATCACCATTGAGGTAGATGTCTCGCAGGGTATTAATTTTTGCATAGTGGGTTTGCCCGATAGTGCGGTGAAAGAGAGTCAACAGCGTATCGATTCGGCATTGCGAACGAATGGTTTTAAAATGCCTGGTCGTAAGGTTACCATCAACATGGCGCCGGCCGATATTCGAAAGGAAGGGTCGGCTTATGATTTGCCCATAGCCATTGGTATTCTTGCTGCATCGGAACAGATTATTGTCGATGGATTGGAAAATTATATGATAATGGGTGAATTAGGACTCGATGGAACTGTGCATGCGGTGAAGGGCATCTTACCCATTGCCGTTAATGCTCAAAAAGAGGGCTTCCGAAAGCTTATTGTTCCCCTGGCCAATGCGCGTGAAGCAGCAGTAGTTGACGGTCTTGATGTGTATGGGGTACAGCACCTCAAGGAAGTTACCAATTTTTTGACGGGACAGGTGACATTAGAACCGGTAAAGGTGGATATTCAAAAAGAATTTTATCTTCAAGCATGTAATTACGAAGTTGATTTTGCTGATGTCAAGGGGCAGGAAAACGTCAAAAGAGCCCTTGAGGTAGCCGCAGCAGGCGGGCATAATATCATCCTCATTGGGCCGCCAGGAGCAGGTAAAACCATGCTGGCCAAGCGTATTCCTACTATTTTACCCCCACTTACACTGGAAGAATCGCTCGAAACCACCAAAATACACTCTGTAGCAGGGAAAATAAATAAAAATACTTCCTTAATCACTACGCGTCCTTTTCGAAGTCCTCACCATACCATTTCTGATGTAGCCCTGGTGGGGGGCGGCACTTATCCTCAACCCGGAGAAATATCGCTGGCACACAATGGAGTGCTATTCCTTGACGAGCTACCGGAATTTAAACGTACCGTGCTTGAGGTGATGCGTCAACCCCTCGAGGATAGAATTGTTTCGGTTTCTCGGGCTAAATTCAGCGTAGAATATCCAGCCAGCTTCATGCTGGTAGCTTCCATGAATCCCTGTCCCTGTGGTTACTACAATCATCCCGAAAAAGAATGCCTTTGCTCGCCGGGCATGGTTCAGAAGTACCTTAATCGTATCTCGGGTCCCCTGCTCGATCGCATCGACATTCATCTCGAAGTGGTTCCTGTTCCGTTTAATAAGCTTTCCGAAAATCATCCTACCGAAAATAGTGCAACTATACGGCAACGCGTCACGCAAGCACGCCAAATACAGGCAGAGCGTTTTAGCGACCAAAAAGGGATACATTGCAATGCTCAGATGAATTCGAAGCTCTTGCGAAAGTACTGTGTGCTGGATAATACCTGCCAGCAGATGTTAAAAAATGCCATGGAAAAGCTTGGCCTGTCGGCTCGTGCCTACGACCGCATTCTTAAGGTGAGTCGTACCATTGCCGACCTGGATGCCTCAGAAAACATTAAACCAGCTCATCTGGCCGAAGCGATCCAATACCGAAGTCTCGACCGCGAAGGATGGGCAGGTTAAAGTGAAATGAGCTAATTTTGTCATATTATCAACCTGGCAAACTTTTTGCCTTGCTTTGTGTTGGTTTATTATATAGAAAAATATATATGTTAATATAAAATTGAATGACATGATTACATTTGGAAAATTAGAGACACAATCGGGTCCTGAAAAACAAAAAGAGATTTCAGGGGATGCAGAAAAGGTAAAATGTCTTATCATAGGTTCGGGGCCTGCTGGTTATACAGCAGCCATTTATGCGGCTCGTGCCAATTTGTCACCTGTGTTGTATGAGGGTATTCAACCTGGTGGACAGCTTACTACAACAACGGAGGTGGAAAACTTTCCTGGTTATCCCGAAGGGGTACAGGGCCCCCAGATGATGGAGGATTTCAAAAAGCAAGCCATGCGTTTTGGAACCGATGTCCGCTTTGGTATTGTTACGGCTGTCGATTTTTCTAAAAGACCATTTCGGGTTACCGTTGATGATGAGAAGATTATCGAGGCTCAGGCGGTAATTATTGCCACTGGTGCTACAGCCAAATATCTTGGTCTGGAAAGTGAAGAAAAATTTAAAGGTTCAGGCGTATCGGCATGTGCTACCTGCGATGGATTCTTTTACAAAGGACAGGATGTTGCTGTGGTAGGCGGTGGCGATACGGCTTGTGAGGAGGCTCTTTACCTTTCGGGCATCTGTCGTAAAGTATACATGATTGTCCGTAAAGATTATCTTAGAGCTTCTAAAGCCATGCAACAGCGTGTTTTCAATACTCCCAATATTGAAATACTTTTTGGCCATGTTACCAAAGAAATTGTAGGTTCTAATGTGGTTGAGGGAGTTATTCTTGAGAATTCAAAAGGGGAATTGGTTCGTAAGGACATTTCTGGATTTTTCGTGGCTATTGGGCATACTCCCAATTCCGACGTGTTTAAACCCTGGATTGAAACTGACGAACAGGGCTATATTATAACAAAGCCTGGAAGTACCCATACGAATGTACCCGGTGTGTTTGCCTGTGGTGATGTGCAGGATAAGCATTATCGCCAGGCCATTACGGCAGCTGGTTCGGGTTGTATGGCAGCTATCGATGCCGAACGTTTCTTAAGCGAACACGGTTTAGCCTGATATGATGCGCTTAGCAACCGATAATTTTCGAACTATGGTTGTTCTGGGCTCGGGCAATGTGGCAACCCACCTTGCCCGAGCTTTTTCACAAAGGCAGATAAAGATTGTTCAGATATATAGTCGAACTCTCGATCATGCCCGGCGACTGGCTGATGAGATTTCATGCCTCTATACCAATCAACTCAATAGTCTTGTAGAAGCCGACCTTTATCTTTTTGCGCTTTCCGATTCGGCAATTCTTGAGGTTTTGCAGCAGGGAGAATGGAATGATAAGCTGTGTGTACACACAGCAGGTTCGGTTCCGATGGATGTTTTTAAACCATTTACCCAGGCGTATGGGGTTATTTACCCGTTTCAGACGTTTTCCCGTGATGTGGAAATAGATTTTAACCAGGTGCCATTTTTTATTGAAGCATCCAATAAAACTGTGGAAGATATGCTATCCCAGCTGATCGGGCGGGTTTCGTCCACTGTACAATATGCCAGTTCCCAGCAGCGACTGCATCTTCATCTGGCGGGTGTTTTTGCTTGTAATTTTGTCAACCACATGCTTGCTATTGCCGAACAAATATTGCTGCAAAAGAATATACCCCTTGAAAGCCTGCATCCGCTTGTTCAGGAAACTTTTCGAAAAGCGCTGGCAATATCTGCCCATAAGGCTCAAACAGGTCCGGCTGTTCGGAATAATGTGGAAGTGATACAAAAGCATATTGATTTGCTTAAAGAAAAGCCCGAGTGGCAAAAAATATATACCTTTGTAAGCGAGAGTATATATAAGATGTATCATTCATGAATTTTCGGAAAAAACTAAAGCAAATCAAAGCTTTTGTATTTGATGTGGATGGGGTATTGGGTTCCGACAAAGTATTGCTATTCCCCGACGGGCAAATGCTCCGTACCATGAACATTAAAGATGGGTATGCTTTGCAGTATGCGGTACGCAAAGGATACAAGATTGCCATTATTACGGGTGGAGCATCGGAAGCTGTTAAGCAAAGATTTGAAAACCTGGGAATAAATAGTGTGTATATTCTTTCAAAGAACAAGCTGCAGGATTATTTACATTTTCTCCAACAGCATGGGCTTACCGATGAAGAAGTACTGTACATGGGCGACGACTTGCCCGATTATGAAGTGATGAAGCGTGTGGCTATTCCCACCTGTCCAGCGTCAGCTGCCGAAGAAATTAAGGCCATCGCTACATACATTTCGGACAAAGAAGGGGGCGATGGCGCTGTACGGGATGTGATTCAACAGGTTCTCAAAGCTCAGGGAAAATGGATGGATGCCGACGACTGGCGCTGGTGAGCTAAAAAAATCTTTAGGAAAGATAGCGCTGAGGTAGTGTTTTACCCAACATTCCCCTGTTCCTGTTGTTGTTCCTCGTTAACAGATTCTTTCAGCAGGCTTAGCTCATCGGTCGAGAATATCAGATCCATATCCAGGATCATGACAAAATCATCACCGATTTTGGCAACACCTTCCAGAAATTCCGATTTGTAGCGTGTACCAATGCTTGGCGGTGGCATTATCTGGCTATCGTCGAGCTCTATTACTTCCTGTACTGAGTCAACCAGCGCTCCTACATGTACCGATTCACCATTGATGTTGATGTCCAGAACCAGAATACATGTATTGGGCGTAAATTCGGTAGGCGTCATCTCAAATTTAATACGCGTATCTACCAGGGGTAGTACAGCACCCCGTAGATTAATCACCCCTTTCATGTAAGGTGGAGCCTTGGGTACCTTGGTAACTTTCGTCATTTCCAAAATGTTGAGCACCTTCGATACATTGGCGGCAAAGGTTTCCTCTCCTAACTTAAAAGTTAGGTAGGAGTTGATTTTGTGCTGCTTATTATTGCTCATTTTACTTCCTCCACTTTGTATTTATGGGCAAAATATTTAATGGCCTTATTCGTGTCAATTACCAGGGCAATGGTTCCATCGCCCAAAATAGTTGCACCAGAAATAATTTCCTGATTTTTATAATATTTCCCAAGAGGTTTTAAAACTGCCTGATATTCTCCTACCACGCTGTCGACAACCAACCCAATGCGTTTATCTTCGTAACGTACTACGATAACTTGCTCCAACGGAGCATTGTTCTCTTCTAATTCAAATTCATGTCGCAGGTAAAAGAACGGTATTTGTTGCCCATCAAGGACAATGAGTTGATTGAATGTGCCTACAACTTTATTATGTTCAGCGGCATATATCTTATCAACCGAAGATAAAGGAATAATGTAGAAGGTGTCGTGAATTTTTACCAGTAATCCGTCGATAATGGACAATGTTAAGGGCAGCTTGATGGTAGTAGTAGTTCCAACTCCCAGTTTGGATTCGACTTCAACTTCGCCCCTGATGTCGGCAATTTTACGACGTACTACATCCATTCCTACGCCTCGTCCCGAGACCTCGGTAACGTTACTGGCCGTCGAAAATCCAGGAATAAAAATAAATTCAAGTAATTCCTTCTGCGACAGCACCGCATCGGGCGATATAAGGCCTTTACTTATTGCTTTTTGTCTTATTTTTTCGGTATCAATACCTGCTCCGTCGTCCGAAATCTGAATATGAACGTTTGCACCTGAATAAAAAGCTTTCAGCATGATTGTACCCTGACGGGGTTTACCATGTTTTACACGGATAGCAGGTTCTTCGATACCATGGTCAAGGCTGTTGCGAAGTATGTGAAGGAGTGGATCGGTAAGGTTTTCAATGATGGTTTTATCGAGTTCGGTGTCGGTGCCTTCTGCTACAAATTGTACTTCTTTTTTCAATTCCTGCGAAAGGTCTCGAACCAAACGTTGAAAACGCGTCATCAGGTTCTCGATAGGAATGAGCACAATGCTAAAGGCTATATCGCGTAACTGCCGGGAGAGCTTTTGTACATTTTCCGCGATGGCAATGAGCTCATTATTGTTGCTGTTTTCGGCAAAAAGGCTCAGCCGAGCTTGTGTAGTTACTAGCTCGCTCACCAGATTCATTAGCACATCAAGCTTTTCGGACGATACCCGAATACTCGAAATGGTGTTCTCTTTCGACACCGCCAGGCGATCATCGGTCTTTTTCTCTTTAACCATGATGCTGGCATTTATTCGAGAGGCCAGTGTTTGTAAATTGTCTATACCGATGTCGTTCGAGCTTTTAAGCGCTTGCTGGATAAAACCATAAAATTCATTGTTCTCGAGTAGGTTATAGTCGCTTAGCTTGTGTATATCGATATGGCATTCGTCTTCCACAAAAATAAATACATCGGATATGGCATTAAACGGTTGTGCTGTGGAGAGAATGACCTCCCAATAGGTATAACATTGGGTAGGAATTAGTTTGTCGAAATCGGGTATTCGGTTAAAATGTGGAATACAGATAGCCTGCCCCAGACTATATAGCTCGTCGATAAGGTATAAAGGATTGGTACCATTGTCGAAGATATTTTCATTGGGTTGAAATAAAATGTAGTAAGTGGCAGTTTTTGAGGCTATGGCAGAAGTGACGTTAGTACTTCCTTTATCCTTGTTAATGTCTTTGGTGATGGCAATAGCATTTTTACTTTCCAGAATGTTATTGATTTTTGCGAGTAGGTTTTGGTGAACATCCAGTGTTTGAGGGAGCTCACTTTTTCGATCATCAAGGAGGTTTTTTAAATGGTCTACTGCAGCTAAGGTAACATCGAGCAAATCCTTCGAGACAAACATTTCGCCGTTTCGAACCAGGTCGTATATATTTTCGAGATTATGGGTAAATTCCGAAATACGCTCGAAGCCAAACATCGCTCCACCTCCCTTAAGGGAGTGCATAATTCGGAACACCTTTTCGACCAGTTCTTTGTTTTCGGGGTCTTGCTCAAGCAACAGCAGCGTTCCCTCCAGGTCGTTTATGTGTTCGGTAGCTTCTTCTATAAATTTATTCCGAAAGTTGTCCATCAGCGAATGACTTTATTGATAGCGGCAATAAGTTTAGCGGGTACAAAGGGCTTTATAATCCAACCTGTAGCACCTGCCTCTTTGGCTTCCATTTTCTTTGCAGCCTGCGATTCGGTGGTTAGAAACAGTATGGGAATTCGTTGGTATTTTTCCATACTGCGAATGTGCTTTATTAGCTCTATGCCATCCATCACGGGCATGTGCAGGTCGGTAATTACCAGATCTATTTCTGTACCATCTAAAAACTTAAGGGCATCCTTTCCATCCACTGCTACTAAAACTGTATACCCTTCATTCTCAAGGGTAAAGCTAACTACCTCACGGATGCTTTCTGAATCATCGACAATAAGTATTGTTTTTGCCATCTTACTGAAATTTACGATTATTGAATATACCTGTTTATACCTGTGTGTTCCAACAATACAATTTGATCCTTACGAAGATCGAGCGAATAACTGAATTTGTCGCCCAATTTGTTTTTTAAAGCCCACAGTAATTGGGCAGCCGTTAAATCAAAATTCTCAATTTCCTTTAATTCCAGATGAAAACCCTCTTTTTCGGTGTTGACCAGGTTGGCTATTTCATCCTTGATCGTCTCGATATTATTAATCGATATTTCCTTTTCTATCCGAAATACTGGTCTTTTCTTGTTCTTGCTATCGGTGCGTACAACCACCATACTGTAAAATTTTTATTTTCAAAAATCGTAATAAAATTAATCAAAATAATTCCAAATTATCGTCATCGGGATCAGAATTTTGATTGGCAATTTCTATAATTTTTTCCGAATTATTTATAATTACATCACTTAGATTTTGCATCTGGCTCAGTTGATCATGAATTAAATGTTCGCTGGCCATAGTATATCTCGATTTTAAAAGTTTCAAGTTTTCTTCTCTTTCCTTGGCGGTTAAATCGTAACCATAATTGAGTCGTATGTTAAGGGAATTCAGCTCGTTGATAATCTTTACGCAATTATTTTCAAAGAGTTCGTAGTATTTTACCTGAAATACTGTTTGTTGAATTTCTGTAGAAATTTTCTGGCTTATCGACGAGTTAAGATGTAAAGATTCGTCGACATCTTTAATGCTATTCTGGAGTAAATTGATCAGATCTGGTATGGTAAGACTTAATGCCTGGAAAGATTCCAGAAGATTCCCTTCATTTAAAAATTGAGAAATAAGTTGGTATAGGGCATTTATTTTTAACAATAATTCCTCAGAATGGGTGACTATTTGTTGATGCAATACATTACATTCCCGATTAAGCGTCATCCATTCGTTGTGGGAAGCACCTTTTTCTTCGAAAGTATGCGCTAACGATGTAAAGTATTCTTGTGTTAGCTCAAAAATTTTTTGGTTAAGCTGTTTGATTTGCTCCACAATAGATTTTAAAGTATGGGTACGTTCGTTGATTTGATGGGTAAGATGCATCAACTTCTGGTTGTATTGTAGCGCACCATGCAAGTTTTCAACAATGTTTTCTAAGTAATATTTTTTCGATTGACCCGATTTGCCTACCAGATTTTCGCACATGGAGTTAATGGCAATCATATTGTTGCCAATCTCTTCCAATCCTTTAAAAATTTCCTGTATGGCAGTTTGATACTGATTGTTGGCATGGATGAGCTGGGCAGCCTGTAATCCCGATATGTCGCGGATTTTAATGTAGGTTTTGGCTTTGTTGTGAATAAAGGCATCGTCCGATTCCTCCTTGAGGAATTTATCAAGGTCGGCCAGTATGTCATGGTGGGTTCGCTGAATGTGCTCAATTTTTTGGCGGATGATGTCGTGATATTGCAAATTAGTAATGATGGACGAAACGTACGTGGCATTATTTTCAGCCTGTTCTTTCAAAGCTGCCGAAAACTGATTGGCTTCTTGATGTTTTCGGTAGAAAAGCTCGAACCCTATTTCGATATTGTCGTTGAGTCGTTGAAGATGATTATAGTTGTCTTTTTTGATATCTGTCAGAAAAAGCGTATTTTCTTGAACTTTCGTGACAAATTCATTCAATAGTATTTCTGCTTCATGTAAAAGTTGTTTTATCTTTTCGATAGGTGGATAAGGTAGTTCAGGAACGCCTTTCTTTTCTTCAGCAACAATCAGTAAAGGTGAAGATATTACTACCTGTTTGAAATTCTGGTAGGCAATTCTTAAGTTTTCTGTTTTGTGTATGCTCTTTTTTAAATCAATTTCAAAGGCCTCAATCTGTGTGGTAAACTGTTCGGAAAGATGGTAGAAACCTTCAACAATCGATTTTAACTGCTTAAAAGTAGAGGTGAGTTGATGATCGGTAAGTACCTGAATGATGTGTAGTACATTTTCTGAGATATTTTTTGACTCGCGGTGATAAGTTTTAAACTGGTTATTGAGTGCCAAAAAATCCTCTCCCGACGTTTGCAGGATTTCCATTATCCATTTTTCAATCTTTTTGAAAGTGGCAATGGCCTCTTCAACAGTAATAGCGTTGAGAATTACCTCGGCATTGTTTATCGTATTTTCTTTCCCCGCATCTCTCATATTCAATGTTTTTCCCTTTCTTATACATGTGCCATTTGTCCTACAATGTCAATGAGCTGGTTAATGTCAACAGGCTTTTTAATAAAGTACTGGGCACCCAGTTGATAAGTTTTTTGTATGGTTTCTTCGTCGGTGAGCGCCGAGACAATGATAACCGGTATATCTTTGTATTGTTGGTTGTTTTTCAATTGCTGCAAAAACTCAAATCCATTGATTCGTGGCATCAATAGATCCAGGAGTATTAGCTGGGGTAATCTTTTTTGCATAATTTCATAGGCTTCTTTCACATTCATGGCCTTGTCGATGGTGTACCCCTTGTTCATGAGTACGGCCTCGAGTAGCACAACATTGGTTGTTGAGTCGTCAATGACCAGTATTGTTTTTGATGTGTTATCCATAGTTGGGTGCAGTTGATTTGTGTTTAGAAATAAAAATATTATCAAACAAAAATACAATTTACTTTTAAATGTTTGACCTAATTTACGAAGTATATGAGGAAAAGTTTAAAAAATACCCAATATTATCATCTCCTTGTAACCCGTACACATGCATTTAAAAAAGATTTATTCTTTTATCATGATTTGGAACCGTCTGTATATTAATGAAGTAAAGTTATATAATAATCTTCAAGAATTGTTAAAAAAGATGATATATATCACCAATTTGAAAAAAATGATTAATTTTATAGAGAGAATCATAATTTTGAAGCCAAATGCCAGATATGAGCCTGATGAGCATTTATAATGACGATTTAGAGCGGCATTGCTCTTTTTTTCAATATCTTAACAACGAAGAACAGGATCTGGTACGAAATCATTCCAACCAGGTACATTACCGAAAAAATGATCACATTTTTATCCAGAAGACGTTGACTTCCCATGTCATGTATTTAATTTCGGGTATGGTTAAGACGTACCGTGAGGGGCGCATGGGCAAACGCATTATACTTTCAATAGAAACACCCCAAAATTTTTTAGGGCTGCTTTCCGTGTTTGGAGGCGATGTGCATGAATTTAGTTGCTCTGCCATTGAAGCCACTGATGTTTTGTTTATCGATATCAATATTTTTAAGCAAATCGTTCATACTAATGGGAAATTTGCTTTGTTTCTAATGAATCATCTTAGCCGACAGGGTTTGCATTTGCTCGATCGGCTGATGGGACAAACCCATAAGCAGTTGCCTGGTCGTGTTGCCGATGTGTTATTGTATTTTTCGGAAATAATCTATAAGAGCCAGCGGTTTACTTTTCCCCTTACACGCAGGGAATTAGCCGAGCTTGCTGGGACGACAAAGGAAAGCTTTATCCGTACCCTTACCGAATTTCGTAACGATAAGATTATTGAAATTGATGGCTCGGAGGTGGAAATTAAGAGTATGAAAATCATAAAAACTCTCAGTGAACTTGGCTAAGACAGTTTTGATAGTTGATGATATTTATATCAACCGGCGTGTTTTGGTAAAAAGTTTACAAAATGCTGGTTATGATGTTTTAGAAGCTGAGAATGGTAAGCAGGCCATTGAACTTCTTAAAAATTATGATGTCTTTTGTGTGTTATTGGATATAGAAATGCCCGTGATGAATGGGATAGAAACCTTACACTACATACGTTCGCAGATGCCTAAGCCTAAATCGGAGGTTAAAGTATTTGCAATTACTGCCTATAACAATTCTACCATACACGATTATCTTGATTTTTCGGACTTCGACGGAATGATTACAAAGCCTTTTTCTATTCAGCAGATCGAGAAATTACTGTCACAAACATAAGGGTATTGCTGGAACAAGTTGTATTAATAAAAAAATCAGCAAAGAGGGACGGTTTTACCAAAGTAACAGGTAGATTCCATGTTATGTTTCGGTAGTTGTTTTATCTTTGGTGCCGGGATTATGCTTAAATTACCATTATGCAATTGCTCGAGCTTAAGGAAGTTTCCAAGTTTTACGGTTCGTATTGTGCGCTGAACCGGGTAAGTTTTTCGGTACCCAGGGGGAGTATTTTTGGATTGTTGGGTCCCAATGGAGCAGGAAAAACTACCACACTTCGTATTATTAATCAGATTCTGGCTCCCGATGAGGGGCAGGTTCTATTCGAGAATCGTCCCCTGCGGTCTGACGACGTAGAACGTATGGGGTATCTTCCTGAAGAGCGAGGTTTATACAAGAAAATGCGGGTGGGTGAACAGGCCCTGTACCTCGCCCAACTCAAAGGATTAGATCGGAAAGAAGCCCTAAAACGCTTGAAATATTGGTTCGAGAAACTCGAAATTACGGGTTGGTGGGATAAAAAAGTAGAGCAACTCTCCAAGGGGATGGCTCAGAAGGTTCAGTTTGTTACCACGGTCGTTCATGATCCGGCATTGCTGATCTTCGATGAACCTTTTAGCGGTTTCGACCCTATTAATGCCAGCATGCTGAAAAACGAAATTTTAGAGCTGAAGAATAGGGGGGCTACCATCATTTTTTCGACGCACAACATGAACTCGGTTGAGGAACTATGCGATGCCATTGCCCTTATCAATCGTTCACAGGTAATACTTGCGGGCGAGGTTGAGGCTATCAAGCAGCAGCACAAAAAAAACATTTTTGAAGTGATTTTTACGGGGTCGGTCGAAGCTTTTCAGCGTGCGCTCCGTACTGCTACTTTTGAAATTCTGAGTATTCGAACCGATAGAACACAGCATCAAGCTGTAGTTAAAATTCTTAGTGCGCCTGCCGATAATGAATTGCTAAAGTCGATCATTGAATCGGTACACGTGGTGTCGTACCGCGAAATTCTTCCTACCATGGATGAAATTTTTATTGACGTAGTAACGGGTAAATAACGGTTTAGTATAGAAAGCCTATGAACAAAATTAAATACATCATTGCACGTGAATTTTTAACACGGGTACAACGTAAGTCGTTTTGGGTGCTGGCGCTATTGGGCCCTTTCTTGATTGCCTCGGTTATTGTCTTGCCTGTATATTTTGCTTCGCTCGAGGATAAGGAAATTAAAGTTATAGCTGTGGTGGATAGCTCGCGCGTGTTTGTCGATCGTATCCCGGAAACAAAAAATCTTAAATTCAGGTATGTTGAAAATGTAAATATTGCCCGGTTTATCAAGAACTTTCAACAGGAAGGCTATTGGGGGGTGCTATATATCTCGCATGTGGTAACCTATTCGCCTAATTCTGTAATTCTTTTTTCGCACGGTCAGCCTGGGCTTGCCATCAAGTACCATATCGAAAATGCCTTGAAAAAAGAAATAGAGCATCGTATCCTACAGGCCAATGGGATTGAAGGACTCGATAAAACGCTACAAGCGTTAAAATCGAATGTAAATCTTCGTATGATAAAGCTCGACGATCAGGGCAATCAGAAAGATAGTAATACTACCCTGGCCATGATTGTTGGCTATACTTCGGGTTTTCTAATCTACCTGTTTATTTTCCTTTTTGGCTCTCAGGTAATGCGGGGGGTCATTGAGGAAAAGACGAATCGAATCATCGAGGTTATAGTATCGTCGGTTCGACCTTTTGAGCTTATGATGGGGAAAATTATTGGTGTGGCGGGGGTTGCTATCCTGCAGTTTATACTTTGGACAGGGATTACTTTTATGCTCGTATCAGTAGGAAGAGAAGCTTTATTCCCCGACCTAAAGCGGGAATCCTCCAGCTTGATGATGCAGCAAAATGTACTCCAACCCGAAGCGACAAAAACAATTGACTCCAGCCAGGTAAGTGGCGAAAGCGAAGGTGCCCTGACTGCGCATGCTGTTTTCGAGGCAATCAGGCAAATCGACTTCGTGGTGATTCTTTCCAGCTTCCTGTTTTTCTTCCTGGGGGGATATTTATTGTATGGTGCGCTGTTTGCTGCTATTGGTTCGCTGGTCGATAACGAAGCCGATACCCAACAATTTATGTTGCCGGTTACCATTCCACTTATTCTTGCTATCTATGTTATGATAAATACCATCAATAATCCCGACAGTGCTCTTTCTTTCTGGTTTTCTATGATACCCCTCACTTCGCCAATTGTGATGATGGTGCAAATTCCCTTTGGCGTTCCGTACTGGGAAGTAGCCGTCTCGATGATTCTATTAATAGCTGCTTTCGTCTTCTTTACCTGGTTTTCGGCCAAAATATACCGTACAGCTATTCTTATGTATGGCAAGCAAATCTCGTACAAGGAAATATGGAAGTGGTTTAAACATAGTTAAAAAATTACCCTATGGCCTCCGATGATGATGTCGGGATATTGTTGCATGTGGTACGTTTTGAAAAATTTTTCAAACAACACTATGCCAATTTTTGCTTGCTTGCATACCGATATTTAAACGATCGGGATTTAGCCGAAGAAATTGTACAGGATGTTTTTGTTAAAATATGGGAAAAACGCAAATCGCTCGACGTAAAAGGTTCGCTTACCGCTTATTTTTATTTGGCTATCAAAAATACCTGTCTTAATTATTTGAAACACAAACGGGTGGAGGCAGCATTTGCCCAAAACTACTTACAACAACAAACTGAAAATACAATTTTCGAGGAAAGCAGTGAAGATTTGAACGAAAAAATAAGCAAAGCTATTGATATGCTTCCCCCTCAGCGAAAAAAAATTTTTCTGATGAGCCGTAACGAAGGTATGAAATATCACGAAATTGCCAGTAAGTTACAGCTTTCGGTGAAAACAGTTGAAGCACAGATGGGTTTGGCGCTTAAACAGTTACGCGAGCAACTGAAGGATTATCTAAAGTAATACTTCTCTGAATAGTAGCTTTCTTGAACTTTTGTTGATATTGAGAATTGTCTCGATAAATATTTCTTTCTAAATAATTTAAATATAAAAAAATGTTTAAATTTGTATATAGATATGGAGTATGTAATTTTTATTTTTATAAATTCTAAATAACAACACCATGAAATCTCGTAAAATAACAAAGGGCTTGGTGGGCATGATGATCTTTTTGTTCATGCTGTTAAGTCTGAATGCCCAGACGGGTGTATAGTGCCGTGAACCTCAAGATGTTAGTGCAGTTCAACCTTTGACCAACATAAATGGCTACTTATGGTATAAATATGTTGTTAAGGGTACTGCCAACGAAGACAGAGATATTTTAATTAAAGTAGTTAACTCGACGGTTGAACTCTATAGCGATTGCGGACAGCCTTTATACAATTTTACCCAAAAAATTGATAATGAGAATTACTTTTATGCTATCCATGCAAAGGCGGGTGATACGCTTTTAATAAATGCAGATAATACTAGTACAACTTTTCAGATTTTATATGATATTTCAGCTTTGCAATCCAGGAAAGGATATTTGCCTAATGAACCCATGCAATTGTTTTTGGGTAAAAATACGTTATCAACGGGAACTTACGATGAGGGTTGGGGTGAATATACGTTTGAAGAAGATGGTTCGTTGGTTATTGAGACCAATAGTCAGTATGCTGTATTGTACCGAAGCGCACCAACTTACCTGACCCATAATTGGCAAGACTTTAATAATTTTATGCAACCGCAGGTGCTAACTTTTTCGAGTTCCCATTATTCAATGTATAGCTCCGATTTTAAAACCACTTTAAGGATAAATGGAAAGGCAAAAGAAAAGGTGCTTTTGCGGCTATTTAATGACCATGTTGCGCCTTCAAGTTATTCAGCTAAATTAATATTTAGGAAATTGCCTGTTCCCAGTGGAATGGCCAGCAATACGCCTATTAATCTGCCTTTAAATTCAAATGTTTCGGTTCCTCTGGTTAATAATTATGAATATCTGTATTATTCGTACGTGCAGTTGTATTTCCCACAAGCTGGAAAATACAAGGTTTCTGCCAATAAAAATGTTAGCCTCGGCGATGCACAAAATGGAAAGGTGTATGAAATTTTGGATACTGCTGTATTAAATATTACTCAGTCTGGTAATGCTACATTCGCATTAGTGCTAAGTAATTATGGGGAATATGGTACTTTTGACAGCGTAGCTGTTATGCTAAAGGTGGTTCAAGTGCCCAATACAGAAACTCCTACCGATAGGGTGAGCAATATGGTTACCTTGTCTAATGATTCTGTCTTTAGTATTAATCCTTCCTCCTATAAAAAATTTACAATTTTTAAAGCCATTGCTCCGTTTAATGGACAACCTGTGATAGATCTTCCGGAAACATTTTTAGATTTATACAGGGATCCCAATCTTTTAACACCTGCCAGCCTGCCTGTGAAAGCTGGAGATGCAGTATATTTTGCCTTTACTGGAAATTTAGCTAAATTAACTAATAATGTGACCATAAAATGGGTGCGAACGTTAGATTTTCTCGACTTTTCAGCTTACTCCTCGGATTATCAATTTAAATTTCAGGTGAACAAATCTTTTGTGAACAAGAAAATTGAAATTTACTCAAACTATTACAATAATTCAGCTAATATTGACTTCGCCTTACCTGCTAGAACGGTAATGGTTGATGGTAATAATCAAAAATTGTCCAATTCCTACCTAACTATAAATGATTCAGCCATAGTTAAACTTATTGATATTTTCGGGGATACTGCCAGATGGAAAATAAAAGTTATCCCTTCAACGTCGCCAAGTAGTGTAGCTGAATTATTGGATTTAAATTTCTCACCCGAAAAACAACTGAGTAAAAGTTATGACTCATCAAATCAAACATGGGTATTTGACCTTATGTGGCAAAGAGATCCTACCTATTGCTTTACTCCCGTCTTGTCAGAATTTGCAACTATCAGCTCTAATTGTATCACTGTTCCTGACACAATGTCTTCAACTAACGCAACCTTTACGGTAACAGTATATGCTGAAGATGGAACGTCCAATGTATATAATTTGAGTGTAGTTATTAATGCCCCCTCCCAGGGTAAGTCGATAGATGAGCCTATTTATGTATATGCCGGTAACAATGCCGTTAATTTTAAAAATACCCCCCTTGACTTATATTACGCTTATGTTAATAATTCAGAGGGAAAGCAAGTGGTTACTTTCAAGTCTATGAATTATGCTTCGCTTACTATGCAAAGGGGTAAGAATGGGGCGCTAAACTATAAAAGTCTGGGACCTGGACAATCGATTAATATGCTGCTGAATAAGGGCGATACGCTGTTTTATTACTTTGGGTATGTTTCTCGAGAATCATACACCAACTATGAATATAATATTTTGACTACCAATATTATTCCTGGCGACAAGGAACTAATAGGTTTTATGGCAGGCGAGTGGAATGTAACTTATCCTGTGAAAATCGACAGGCTTAATAGAAAAATAATCATTGATGTTCCAACAGGGACGACAGCTATATCCAGTTATACGGCTATTGTATCAGCCAATGCAACTTATAGTACCACTAATTATTCTATTAGCAATGGGGATACGCTGATAATCATGGCAATGGATAGTAGTAAAAGTGAGTGGACTTTCCAGTTTAACGAAAAACCAATAGAACCGGGTAAGATCATATACTATAGTGTGCCCGGCGAGTTGGCACCTGCCTGGATTGATTCGACGAACCGAATAGTATGGGTTTTCTACGACTTAACAAAGAAAAATGATTTCATCATCCCTTCGTTTAAACTTACGGAAGGAGCTCAACTATATCATCAGGAAGAGCTACAAACGAGTGGTATATCCCCTGTAGATGTAAGCGGGCAGACAAGTATCCTGTATTCCCTCTCTGATCCCCAACAAACCAGTGGTTGGACTATTGAATTTAAGGATGTGAATGCACTAGCGCCCGAGTTGTTGACCTTTGATTTGCATGGCCAGGTTGGTAGACCAGTTATTGATAGAAACAATAATATCATTACTGTCCAGGTGGGCGGGTATGTATCGCTCAAAAATATTAAGACATACTACACCGTTACGCCCGATACTACGGTTACCATTGAAAATGAACCGGTAACCTCGGGTTATCCAGTCGATTATTCGGGGGGTGGTACTAAAACCTTGAAGCTTACATCGGGTGTTGCTACAAAGACATACACCCTTGCTATTTCTCAGGTGGCAAAACCATGTGCTGCAGCTTTTGCCTATACCGTCAAAGCAGATACGGTATATTTTAGCAACCAAACCCAAAATGCTGAAACCTTTCTCTGGGATTTTGGCGATGGAAACATATCTATGGAAAAAGAACCAGTGCATGTGTATTCATCGGCGGGTAATTATGCCATTACTTTAACAGCAGTCGATCCAATGACCAACTGTATTGATAATGTAACAAAAGTCGTTACCATAGGAGCAGTTATTTGCAAGTCGGAGTTTAGCTATACTGTTAATCATGCTATGCGAACAGTAACTTTCAACAATGCTTCCAATGGAGTGTATTATTTGTGGAATTTTGGTGATGGAAGTGTTTCCACCGACCAAAATCCCGTTCATACTTATACCAAGGACGGAAGTTATAAGGTTTCTCTCATTACGGGAACTATTGCGGCTAATTGTAAGGATATATCCGAGCAGGTGGTTGTTATTGGAGATAATAATTGTAATGCTTCATTTACCTATTATATCGATGAAGCTTCTAAAAGGGTAACCTTTCAGGGAGTGGAAGACCCCAATTATATGCATACCTGGGAATTCCCCGATGGTACTGTTATTACCGATGCTATGCCAGTGGTTCCTTTTGCTAAAAAGCTAATAGGAAAAGTAAAACACAGTATTCTGAATGTAGCCAATAACTGTAGCGATTTTTATGAACAAACAATACAGTTTGGTTTTAATTCCGACGATTGTGAAGCCGATTTCTTTTATGTTCCCCAGGAACTCAGTGTAACGTTTACTTCTACAACCGCTGGAAACATTGTAAAATATGTGTGGAATTTTGGCGATGGAACTATTTCAACCGAAGCCAATCCGGTGCATACCTATAATGTGGATGGTATTTACAATACGTGTCTTACTGTTGTCAATAACAAGGGTAACACCGATATTACCTGTAAAAAGGTTGCTGCAGGAAATCCCGTTTTATGCGTGGCAAATTATAATTATGTGGTAAACCCTAATACTAGAGAAGCTTTCTTTGTTGATCAATCGTTGGGTGATCATAATCAATGGTTGTGGGACTTTGGCGATAATAATACAGCTACTACGCCTTATGCCTTGCATGGGTATGCTAATGCGGGATATTATTTAACTTCTCTCGAAATTTCGGGGAACAATTGTTCGTCGAAGTCTTTTAAACTTATCAATGTGGGGATGCCAGGTCGGTTGAAAGTAATGTTTGCCTATTTTCGCGATACGAGCAATCAAAAAGCTGGTGGTTATCCAGTCGATTTCATTGGGGCAGGACTGGGTGACGAAGTGCGTATTAAATGGGATTTTGGTGATGGTACTACTGATACTACAACTACCAGTCCAACCCATGTATACAGCAGTCCGGGCACATACACAGTTTGCTACGAGGTGTCCGATCCTATCACACAGGCTTCCGACCTCTACTGTCAGCAAGTGGTGATTACCGACATACCCAACAGGCAGGCACCCTTAGCAGAGCAGATTGATGCTTACCCCAATCCCATGTACGACAGATTATTTATCCACCTGGTTTCGCCTTCTAATAATTACGTCTATACTGTAAAATTAACCGATTTGACAGGACGAACCATTCAAACTGCCTTGTTTAAGGCTGTAAAGGGAGAAAATATCTTTACATGGGATGTTAATACGATAAAGTCAGGTACTTATATTCTTCATATAAAATCGTTGGACAAGGATCAGAATCTAATACTGATTAAAAAATAAGTTTACGTTTAAACAAAAGCGGGCTGCGGCCCGCTTTTTTGTTGTATAGCAATAAGTTGGTAGTTTTTTTGAATAATACTCTAAATGTTAACGTCGAAGGCTATTTTAACCAGTAGCAAGTAATACAGGATGCATAGGATGTTAACGATGGTAAAAATAATATTGTAGGTGGTTCGTCTATTAAATTTTCGGCGTAAAAAAATACCCAGAGTCGGAACGATGAGTGTAATCATGTACAGCGTAAAATGCAATGAAGCTCTCGGGTTTTCAATATCTTCAAAAAAAGAAACAGAACGGGAATAGTTGAACAGGAAGAGATAGGTTATGATGAGGGCAAATACCAGATATACCAGAAACGAAAGCTTCAGCGCAATGGTAGAGTAGGGGCGTTTGCGGTGCATGCGGAAAGGGTCAAGCAAAATATAGGTCAATAAAAAAACAAAGGCAAAGGCAATAATATATAACACCTTAATCATTGTTACTTTTTTTTAAGCCATTGGTCAAGCCAGCCAAAGAATTCCCTTTGCCACAATACACTATTTTGTGGTTTCAGTACCCAGTGATTTTCGTCAGGAAATATCAATAGCTTGCTGGGTATTCCTCGCAACTGTGCGGCATTAAATGCTTGTAGACTTTCGGTGTAGGGTATTCTGAAATCCTTTTCGCCTGAAATGATAAGGATGGGGGTATCCCATTTATCGACATAAAGATGGGGGGAAAAATTGTAGCTACGGGGTTTAGGTTTTTCCCAGTATGGCCCGCCTATATCGTGGTATTCGAAGAAATATTCGTCGGTAGCTCCGAATTCACTTTCGAAATTAAACATACCACAGTGAGCAATGAACGCTTTGAATCGCTTTTGATGATGGCCTGCCAGATAGAATACCGAATAACCACCATAGCTGGCACCAACGGCACCGATATGTTCTTTATCGATAAAGGGTTCTTTACTTATTTCATCGACGGCACTCAAATAGTCCTTCATGTTTTGACCGCCGTAGTCTTGGGCTATTTGATCGTTCCAGGCCTGGCCAAAGGTTGGCAATCCACGTCGATTGGGTGCAATCACTACATAATCGTTAGCTGCCATAAGCTGAAAATTCCATCGGTACGAGAAAAATTGACTAACAGCACTTTGTGGCCCTCCCTGGCAATACAATATGGCTGGATATTTACGGGTAGAATCAAAATTGGGGGGAAGGATCAGCCACACCAGCATACGTTTATTGTCGGTGGTTGTTACCCATCTTTCCTTTACTTCTCCCATGCGGATGACGTCGTAGATATTCTGATTGACATAGGTAAGCTGAGTTTCTTTGCCATCGTCCCCTACACGGTAGATTTCTGTTGCCATACGCATCGACATTTTTTGTCCCACCATGATGTCGCCTTTACGTGCCAGCCAGGTATAGTCGTGCCAGCCATTGGTAAGCTGCGTAATTTGTTGGGTTTGCACGTCAATCCTGTAAACCTGATAGGTGGCATGAATGCCACTGATGAAGTATATGTAACGACTATCGTCGCTCCATACCAGTTGCGAAACACTCTGGTCGAAATCCTTTGTAAGGTCGGTATATGTTTGTGTTTCGAAATTATAAAGCATTAGCCTGTCTTTGTCCGACTCGTACCCAGGCGTTGCCATGCTGGTCCAGCATATCATTTTACCGTTGGGTGAGAAGACAGGATTGCGATCGTACCCGGTCATCCCTTCCGAAAGATTGGTGGTTTGCTGGGTTTCAAGATCATATAGATAAATGTCGGAATTAGTACTGAGCGCTTCGGCTTTGCCTTTGAGCTTGCGACTGGTATAGGCTATCTTTTTCCCATCGGCCGACCAGCTTATTTCCGAAGGTTCGTAGAAAGGGGCTAAAGGCGTATTGTAAGGCTCGCCAGCGTTAATGTCCTTTGTTGTCGTAAGGGCGTTTCCGTTGTATGTGGCCACAAATAAATGGCTGTTGCGGTAGTCCCACCAGCTATCCCAGTGCCGGTACATCAGGTCGGTGTATACCCGACCTGTAGATAATGGGAGATCGGGATTGCGGTCCTGTGCCGAGCTATCGGTTTTTACACGCATGGTATAGTACACATGGGTACCTGCAGGGGAGTATGCAAAAATTTCTATATCGCCCTCTACTCGGCTAATTTGTTTAACTTTCTTGCTGTGACGGTCGATTTCCCAAATTTGGCTGGTTCCATTGGCGGCTAATGCCAGGTAACCTATCCTTTTCCCATCGGGCGTCCAATGTATCGATGATTCCGATTCTACAGTAAAAGTAAGTTGCTCAGGCTCTCCACCGCTTGTGGATATCACAAAAATCTCGGCATTGCCTTTGTTCCTCTTTAAGTCGTATCGCTTTACAATAAAGGCAATCTCTTTACCATCGGGCGAAAGCTCAGCTTCGGTAATTCGGCCAAATTTCCACAATATTTCTGGCGTTAAACGTTGCGCTTGTTTTTCTTGTTCGGTTAATGGCTGGTCAAAAAAATAATCCTGCGATTGTTGCTTGCACGAAAATATCAGCATAAACAAAGCTGGTACAACAAAGCGAATGTAGTTTTTCATGATTGTGATGTTATAAAAGTCAAAGATATAAATCTTTTTTACTAAAATCCAAGTATCCTTGCTTAGGTAAGGCTGGAAAATAGTGACCTACCCTTTTAGGTAATAAAAATCTTTGGGGAAGCCTCTATTGGATGATACAACTATTTTTGTTAAATGGGTCGCGAAGCATCAAAGGCTTCCAGGTAATCTTTAAGAAACTTCAGGAACAGTCCTCCAAGGCTTCCATCGATGATGCGATGGTCGTATGCAAGCGAAAGCATGATGATGTCGCGAAGGCCAAGGGCATAGCCTTCGGTAGTTTTCACTGCCCATGGTTTTTTGGTTACCGCACCAATTCCCAGGATGGCCGCTTCGGGCACGTTAATCAATGGGGTTCCAGATAATGAACCAAAGATGCCAATGTTGGTAAATGAAAAAGTGCTTCCTGTGGCTTCGTGAGGTTTAAGATTGTAGTTTCGGGCTCGTTCCGATAGATCATTAACGGCCTGGGCAATGCCAGAAAGATTTAGCTTATCGGCATGTTTGATGACGGGTACAATAAGATTCCCATCGGGTAGCACAGTGGCCATCCCTATATGGATATTTTTTTTGATTAAAAGTGTGTCGCCTTCGAGCGAGACATTCACCTGTGGATATTTCTTTAAGGCAGCAACGATGGCTTCGACAAAAAGGTGTGTAAGGGTAAGTTTGGTGCCATACTTACGTTGGAACTCATCCTTTTTTTGTTCTCGCCATTCGACCAGGGGAGTTACATCCACCTCGATGAACGAAGTTACATGGGGAATGGTCTTGCTCGAAATGAGCATGTGTTCGGCAATTTTTTTTCGTATTCGGGGCAGGGGAACTTTTTCAACATCTTCGGGGCTAGTGCTCATTTCGCCGTTGACTGGAAAAGCTGGTTCGCCAGGGACGATTGTTGGAGAAGCAAGAGCCGTACTCACCTTATGCTTTTTCTTCTCAACAAAGGGTAATTGTTCTTCTACATATTTTTCTATGTCTTCTTTATCGAGGGTTTGGCCTGCTTTTTTTCCCGTGAATTGTATGAGGTCTTTTTCGTCGATTTGCAGTCGTTGTATTACTGTTCGTACAAATGGTGGAATGAAAGGTTCCTCGGTAACAACCTGTGGGGAGGAAGGTGCTTGCACGGTACTCCTGGGTGCTGCAGTTTTTTGCGATATTGGTTGCGATTCAACTACTGCTGGGGCAACAGGAGCTGTGCTACCCATTTCGGCGCCTACCTGAATGTAGGCTATTATATCACCAACTTTGGGAACTTCCCCCGGTAATGCAATAATTTTCTTTAAAATTCCATCATAGGGAGAATATACTTCAGAATCGACCTTGTCGGTGGCAATCTCGGCTAGTGGTTGATCTACAGATACGGCGTCACCTTCTTCAACCAACCACCGAATAATGGTAGCATCGGTAATTCCTTCGCCGAGGGCTGGCAGTACCACTTTGTTTAATGGCATAATTCTTTACTTTAACAAACTCTGTCAATGTATAACAGTCCTTTTCGCAAAATGTTAAAATCGTTGGCAAATTTATAGTCTTTAGCGTAGAAAATATTGAGTTTGGATTTCATGTCGTCGCTAAGGTCATTCTTTTTAATGCCATCGACAGGGGTTAAGATGCCCTTTCTTAATGGGGGTAGCTGGTCGATGGAATCATTGGAGGGTGTTTGCAAGCCCCAGTATCCTACCCAGGTACGTCGACCTATCAGTACGTTCAGGATGTTTTTCAGAAGTTGAATTTTGTTGCGATAGAATAAAAAAATAAATGGATAAGCCAATAATAATAAAGAGGAGGTGAGCATGTCGAATAATCGCTTTAACCTGCGGTAGGTAGGCATGTGAATAGTATTAATGTTTACCAGGTATAAATCACCTGCCGTATTGATAGAATTACTTCCAATAACCGACATACCTTCTGGTGGGGCAATTTTATATTCTAACCCTGAGGGTTTTAGATGCAACATGTGATGAATAATCTGTTGTGCACTCATGTCCTTGCCCGAAAAAATGATTTCGTCGATGCTATAAATTTGCACTATATCGCTTATTTGATCAATGGTTCCTAACTCGTCGCGGTTGCCACAAGCTACGTTACTTACAAATCCAACAATATCGACATTGACAGAAGTTTGAATAAGCAGGTACCGGATACGCTCATATTCCTCCTTCGATCCGACAATGATTACTTTTTTTCGTTTTGCATTAAAAAGTTGGAACGATTTAATTCTGCTGATGTGGAGCAAGTACCGGAATAGGGTAAGCGACAGTAAACTCCATAGGGCGCCTGAAACAATTAGCATACGCGAGTATCGCAGACCTTCAGGCAAAAGAGCATAAATGGCCAGGATAATGATAGTACCCATGCCAATCCCTTTAACTACTTTGTCGAGACGATAAGGCCTGTCGTACACACCAGCAAAAAGCATGGATAGGAACCAGATAAGAATGTAGCTGGGTACAATGAGGGTGAGGTAAAAATCGGGATAATGAATACCTTCCTCAAATTTTATTGATTCGGAAAGGGGCTTCAGGAAAAGATAGCCAGCAAATATGATGAGGATATCCATGACTGGCAAAAATAACGCCATGAATATGCGTTTGAGCAACGACAGCAAAGCTCGCAGATATATAGCCAAACGGATGAAAAAGGTCAGATAACGATAGCTGGCATCGTGGGCAAAGTGTTTTTGCGCAAAAATGATCATGGCCTGATAAAAAACCAATACATAGTTTAAGCTACCTTTTTTGGTGCTTTCGCCTTTGTAATGGATGATAGAAGTGTGGGGGAAGTAATAGTTTTTGTATCCAGCCTGAATAATTCGATAGGATAGGTCGATGTCTTCGCCGTACATGAAGAATGTTTCATCCAGTAGACCTATTTCATCCAGAACCTTGCGGCGGATAAACATAAAAGCGCCGGAGAGTATTTCTACCTCATGAATCTGGTCGGGGTTGAGGTAGGTAAGATGATATCGGCCAAAAGTTCGAGATTTGGGGAATAGTCGGGACAAACCAAATATTTTGTAAAAGGCTACCCATGGGGTAGGCAGGGCGCGCTTCGACTCGGGCAGAAAATGCCCTTTCCCGTCAATCATTTTCACACCAAGAGCTCCCCCTTCGGGATGTGCATCCATAAATTCAATGCACTTGACAAAAGTGTCTTCCTGAACAACGGTATCGGGGTTTAAGAGTAATACATATTCCCCCCTGGCAATACGTATCGCTTGATTGTTGGCTCGAGAAAACCCTACATTTTCCTGGTTGGCTATTAAATGTACCCATGGAAACTTTTCTCTAACCATGGCACACGAACCATCCACCGAATGGTTGTCGACCACCAGAACCTCCGCTGCGATGTCTTTGATAGCCCGCTGCACCGAGTATAGGCATTGTTCCAGAAAATACTTTACGTTGTAGTTGACGATGATAACTGAGAGTTTCATGGAAATGGTTTTCTCTGGTACAAATTTAAATTTATCTTACAACAAGCATAAATTTTTTGCTTGAAATTAGTTTGCTTACTGAATTTCAGAGAAAATGGTTTTAGTCTTTGACTTAGCATGTATTTGCATTATGTTTTACTTGTAAAAAACTAATAATTAACGTATTATTGCCTGAAATTAATACCCGGCCGGATGCGTTTTGCTGTACAGGCGCTAAGTGTGTTTTTTTTTATCTTTTCGCAGGCAAAGCTGTTTTGTCAAAGTACCCCTATTTACAGTCATTACATGATGGACGGTTTTACCGTTAATTCTGCCATGGCTGGGTATGAAGGACTCACCGTTTTTAACCTTATTACCCGACAGCAATGGCTGGGGATTGAGAATGCACCTCGTACTTTTTCTTTTTCATTTCAAACCCGACTTTTACAAAGGAGTTACAAAATTGTAACGCGTCCCCACCGAAAAAACAAATTTATCCCCGCTCGTAAGGGTAGGGTGGGTTTGGGAGGATACCTGTATTCCGATCGCAATGGATATTTTATGAATTCGGGCGCAGCATTTTCGTATGCCTATCATATCCCTTTGCACAATTCACAGCTGTCTTTTGGTTTGCTGGCTTCTGTAGCTCAACATAAAATTGATAAGTCGGGAATAGGATTTAGAAACGCCGAACCCCTGATGGATCTGGTAGGAAATCCTTTATATATCCCCGATGTTAGCATTGGGTGTTTTTATTATAAATTTTATGCTTACTACATAGGAATTTCAGCAACCGAATTATTGCAATCGAAAATTAAATTTGGTAGTAGCGTAATGCGACAATACAAAACCGAACGGCAATATTATCTTATAGGAGCTTATCGTTTTCAACAGGATAAAGATTTACAAATCGAACCCTCGTTTTTGTTTAAGACTACCGAAGGTTTAATCATGCAGGGCGAACTTTCCTGTAAAATCTATTATCAGAACAAATATTGGGGAGGTATTTCCTATCGTACTGCACAAACCTTTATTGCCTTAATGGGGGTCCGCTGGAAAAATCTTTACATAGGTTATGCTTTTGATTACGACTTTAATGCCTTTCAACGTTTTACCTTTGGTTCCCATGAATTGTTCCTGTCGATGAAATTTGGGGAAACAGCAAGACGTTACTTGTGGCAGAAAAGATTTTAGCATCTTTACGTACTATTTAAAAAAGCTACGGAAGCTGCTATTTGTAGTGATGAACCATTGTTGAATAAAATTTTGCATACCGTTTTCTTTGAATAGCCATAGTTTTGAGGTTAAAATTACCTGGTGATTCTGTGTATGGCCTTATTTGATAGTTTATTCCAGGGGTAAGGTGAATGTTCATGGAAATTTTTTTAGAAAAAAATGAATCGAGTTTTGATTTTTTCTAAAATCCCATTATTTTTGCAGCGCAAAAAATTCCTCCTTAGCTCAGCTGGTTAGAGCATCTGACTGTTAATCAGAGGGTCCCAGGTTCAAGTCCTGGAGGGGGAGCAAAAAAAGAGAGGTACCATCGGTACCTCTCTTTTTTTATGGTTGGATATGCTTACCTACCTGATGATGGCAAGTTTTTCGGCATAACATGTTCCTTTTTGGTTGCGTAAGTTTACTACATACATACCTTCTTTTAGAAACGATACATCAAATGTTAGAATATCGGCCTGTTGCACGTTTGTGAACGTATGCATAGCAAAGGTTTTTCCCTCCAGATTGCGGATGATTAATTGCATGGTTTCATCGTTAGGCTGTGGGTAAACGATAGATAATTTGTCGTTACAGGGATTGGGAAAAATTTGGATCGACTGCGAATGGTCTAACTGGGCAATCCTGGTGTATTCGTCAATCGAAAACCAATTAATGTTAAACTCAGGGCTCTTAATATAAATACGCAATCGGTAATGTCCTTCGTTCAACTGGATGGAACCACTGATGGTTTTCCAATTTTGCCAGCCCCCTGTAGCCGGAACATTAAATGTGCCCAGCGTTGTTTTAACATTATTGTCGTCGTATAATTGCAACTCAATGACCCCTCCGCTGTTTTGCGCAGATATGCGGAATTGGGCTGTGTATTGCCCGGTTTTTTTTACAATAATCAGGTAGTCGAGATAATCACCAGCATTGGTATAACCCATATTTTGACCTCCTTCGCTACAGGTCTCTGCAGTTAAACCGCTTTGCTGATAATAATTTTCGGCTTCAATTTTTGCCGGAATCGTGTACATTACCGGCAGATTATTGATAACACTCAACTTGTCGATGCTCTGTAAAAAACTGGAATCGATGCCCTGGATTTGGGTGCCATGATAGGATATTTGTATTACATCGCCATAGAGGATTTTGGCATTAAGGTCAATCAAAATTTGCTGGCTATTAAGCATACTTACTCCCGCAATTTCGACTGGCTGTGCATTGACATAAATGTCCCAGTCGGCAGAATTAAATGTATTGGTAAGGAGGGGCTTATTGAGACTTACCACCACTTTTTTTCCTGAGTTGTCTGTTTCGGCATTAAGTATTTTGAAATCGACGGCTGCAGAGGGTTTTTCGTAAACAAATTCAAGATAGTTGAGGTTAGAACCCCCTTTAACAATAAAAAGTTTTAAAGCGTGTTCACCAATGGGCAGCAGGATGTTGTCAAACGAATCGGTTTTCCAGGTCTGCCAGCCTCCCGTCGAGGGGAGCGTTAGCACTGTCGAAATGTCAATATCGTTGAGTTGAAGCTTAACTTTACATCCACTACCTGCATGTCGTATTTTTACTTTATAGCCGCCTTCCTGAGTAATGGTTACAGTAAATTTAAGCCATTCCCCGTCGGCTGTCCACCCTACGTTATATCCATTTGTTTTCGGGTTGTCGGAGCAGGCTTCAATATCTACGCCATCATTGCGGTAACCATAACCTGCATTCCATGTAGTATAAGTACCTGTACTAACATTGTAATTGGCTGTATCGGTATCCCAGTAAGCATAGCCATTGCGTCCATAATCAAAATTGGTTGCAAAGAGTGTTCCTGGGATTATATTGGCCGCATATCGACGCGTTTCGGTAGTTTGTACCTGGCGAAACATGGCGTCTAATACCGGATAATTGATTTTGCAATTCTCCAGTTTTACTTTTTCGGCCAGGTTCATCAACGTATTGAATGCAAAAGCAGTATCAGGTTTGGTTCCCCCATTTTTCCAATAGTTTAGTAAGGTGGTGTAATTATTGTCGGGCTCAATAGACATGGTACCTGACAATGAACGTACTTTTTTGAGTGTCCACCACGACCAACCAATATCATTGCTTTCCAGTAGCCTGATGGCTTCGGTATACCATACATTTGAATTCTCTCCCGATTCACCACACCAGATGGGTACATTATAGGTGTTACGGATATTCATGATGCCCTGAATGCTGGCAATATTATTGAAGCTCCAGTATTTATGAAAGCTGACCGCTAAATTATTGTCGTATGAAAAAATCGACGCCATACCGTTATAATTGTTTCCCCAACAATTGCCTTCGACAATAATAAGGTGATTGGTGTCTACCTGACGAATGGTATCGATGAGGCGTTTGTAGAGGTCAAGCAGGGGTTTGTTTTGGTTACAATTGCAACCGTTTTGATTACCACTATTTTCAAAGTCCCAGTTGGGTTCGTTAATTAAATCGTATCCGCCAATCCACTCAGCGTTTTTGTAGCGTTCAGCCAGTTTTCGCCAGAGGGCTATTGTTTTTACTTTATTGGCTTCGCTTTCCCAAAGGGAGGGGAGTGTAGCGTCGTAATCCGAAATGGCAGCATCTTTACCCTGTCCACCAGGAGCGGCATGCAGGTCGAGAATTACATAAATCTTATTGGCAGCACACCAGGCCAGTACACTGTCCACCAGCGTAAAACCTTCTTCGAGCCAGGTTTGTTGTCCGGCAACAGGCTCTTTTTCGATGGGTAACGTGAATAAATTGTAGTGCATGACCAACCGGATGCTGTTGAATCCCCATGCGGCCAATGAGTCGATATCGCGTTTTTGTACAAAATTGGTTCGCCAGGCATTATAAAAAGCATCTGTGTTGTCCTTGCCAATTAACGCTTCAATTTTTTTTCGGATATCTTTCTGGTTGGTTGCCGAAATGCTAAGCATGTAGGGTTCCTGAAGCATCCATCCGCCTATGCCGATGCCTCGGAGTAGTATTTCCTCACCATTGCCGTTGACAATTTTCTTATTGTCTCTTTTTAAAAAGCCTTGTCCATAACTTGAAAAAGAAAATGTCAGTAAGGGAACAAGGATTACGGTAGTAAAAAGTTTTCGTATCATAGCCATAAAAATTAGTTTTATTCAAAGGTAGGAACGCAATCAGATAAGCTGGTGATTTATGGCTACTATTTTTACCCTGAAAGGCTACGAGAAAAATACGACAGGATAGATAAGTTAACTGATACGTTTTATTCTGGCGCCAATAGCATTCAGTCGCTCGTCGATGCGATAGTACCCCCGGTCAATTTGTTCGATGTTGTGAATAATGCTTTTGCCTGGGGCAGAAAGTGCAGCTATTAGCAGAGCCACCCCGGCACGGATGTCGGGCGAACTCATGGTGGTGGGCTTCAACGGATGACGATTATTAAGGCCGATAATGGTTGCCCGATGGGGATCGCACAGGATAATTTGAGCACCCATGTCGATAAGTTTATCGACAAAAAATAGGCGGCTTTCAAACATTTTTTGATGTATCAGCACGCTTCCTTTGGCTTGGGTTGCAACAACCAAAAATACGCTCAGAAGATCGGGCGTGAGTCCAGGCCAGGGAGCGTCGGCTATAGTTAAAATGGAACCATCGATAAAAGTTTCAATTTCGTATTCGTTGTGAACGGGGATATGTATATCGTCGCCAACCCGTTCGATGGTAATGCCCATGCGCTGAAAGGTACGCGGAATTATGCCCAGATTTTCGTACGATACGTTTTTGATGGTAATATCGGAGTGACACATAGCGGCCAGTCCAATAAAACTCCCTATTTCAATCATGTCGGGCAGCAGGGTATGTTCACATCCTTGAAGACGGCTTACCCCGTGTATGGTAAGCAGATTAGAACCAATTCCCTCGATGCGGGCACCCATGGACACCAGCATCTTGCACAGCTGCTGTATGTAGGGTTCGCAGGCAGCATTGTAGATAGTTGTTGTACCTTCGGCCAGTACGGCGGCCATTATAATGTTGGCAGTACCGGTTACCGACGCTTCGTCGAGCAAGATATAATTTCCCTTTAGCTTTGATGCTCTGAGTAAATAAAGATTGTTTTCGGGTTCATATTGGAATTGTGCACCAAGTTGTTGAAGTCCATAAAAATGCGTATCGATACGTCGTCGGCCTATCATATCACCACCAGGTTTGCCGGCATAGGCGTACCCAACACGTGCCAGCAGTGGACCAACTAACATGATGGAACCCCGCAATGCAGAAAAACGTTTTTGAACTTCAGGTTGCTTAAGAATCTCTGGTTGAAGGTTTTCTGCAGTAAAAGCATACGTATTTTGTCCCCGCTTTTCCACTTCCACCCCCAATAGAGAAAGCATCTCTATCAATATAGTAACATCTTTTATCTCTGGAACATTATGAAGAATAACTGTTTTATCGGTAAGCAGAGTGGCACAAATAACCTGTAATGCTTCATTTTTTGCGCCTTGCGGGTATAAGTTGCCGTGTAAGGCATGGCCACCTTCAACTTCAAACGAAGCCATCGCCAATATTAGTTTTTCTTATGTTTGTTACTCCCATTATAACTCCCGTTATTCCCATTACGCTTGTTGATGGTCATTTTTTTATTTTTCTGTCGGTTCTGACTATGAATGGTGCGTGCTTCAGAAAGTTTCAGCGTAGCAGGAGTTATATTTATTTTCCCATTCGAAAGTTCATAAAGGTCTTTCAGAATAACCTCATCGGTTACGGCATCGCGATTCCACGTTAGATATTGTCGTTTCATTAGGTTGGCAATCATTTCTATCAGCACTGTTTTTTCATTGCCTTCGGGCATTTCTACAGCTTTTTTAATCATTTGCTCGATAATCTTGCCATAATGCTTGTATTGAATAGTGTGCTGATTGTAAGGAACTTTGCGTGGTTTTTCGGCAAAGGCCGATTGGGTAGGCAAGGGATAGGGGGCATCAATGTCGAGCTTAAAGTCGGCCATGATAGCCAGATGATCCCACAATTTATGTTTGAAGTCGGCTACATCCCGTAAGTGCGGATTTAGATTGCCCATAACAGCTACCAGAGCGTGGGCAGCACGAGTTCTTTCCTCGCGATCGGGAATGCTAACGATATAATCCACTAACTTGTGAATGTGCCGGCCATATTCAGGAAGAACAAGTTTTTTTCGTTTGGTATTGTAGTCGAACGACATGGTTGGATTTTTTATAAAATTAATTATTTTATTGGAAAAATGAAGATTTTATTTTAGGTAGGCGATTATACTCTTGTTGCCAAGCGCTTTATCTCCAATGTTTACTTTGATTTCGGCATTAAGAGGAAGCAAAATGTCAACACGGGAGCCAAATTTAATAAAACCAAGGTCTTCACCCTGTTTCATGTTTTTACCCACTTCGGCATAACATACCACACGGCGTGCAACCGCCCCAGCAATCTGGCGAATAAGAATCTCGATGCCCTGTAAAGTTTTTATCACTACGGTAGTACGTTCGTTATGAGCGGATGACTTGGGGTGCCATGCTACCAGATACTGTCCATCGTGATACTTGAAATATTTTACTTCACCACTTATCGGAACCCTATTTACATGCACATTGAGGGGTGACATAAATATTGAAACTTGAATACGCGGTTCATTGAAGTATTCGGTATCGATAACTTCTTCTACTACTACAACTTTCCCATCGGCAGGCGCATAAACAATGTTTTCAGAAGGTTCAACAATTTCCCTGCGAGGATTCCGAAAGAAGTACAAAACAATGCCAAAGGAAACAATGCTCAGAAAATTAATGATACCAAAGATGTAATCGTTTATGTCCAAAAAATATAATATACCGTTGATAATCAGCAACCAGATAAGCAGGTTACGCACAAATGCCTTCCCCTCTTGATGCAAATGTATATGATTATTCTTGAACTCTATTAAGTTTTGCAGCACGTTTTTTATATTCAACATAATATAAGCAGATTTTAAATGAATTGCAAATATAGATAAACTGCTGGTATTGCCAAAAACAATGCGTCGAACCTATCCAATAGCCCCCCATGTCCCGGCAGTATATTTCCCGAATCTTTTACCCCAATGCTTCTTTTAAGCATACTTTCTGCCAGGTCGCCTATTGTTCCAAAAACCGAGACGAGGGTAGCAAAGGTAAACCATTGAAAACGTGTAAGTTCTTCAAAAAGGGTAGAAAGCAAATACGATGCCAGTAGGGCAAATACTAATCCTCCTATGGCGCCTTCCCATGTTTTTTTGGGTGAAATGCGTTCGAAAAGCTTATGTTTACCCCATAATAAACCGCATACATAGGCCATGGTATCGTACGTCCAGATGAGAATAAAATACGAAAGTACCAGATGATGACTGTACTGAAAAATGTTTTGTCGGTATGCAATGTCTAAAAGCATTGCTATAGGAACCGCTATGTATATTATCCCCATCCAGGTAAAAGCAATATTCTGATAAGGCCGATTTTTATTCCTGAGTAATTCGATAACAAACGAAATTAGTCCCCAGGCAATTAGTACAGCAAATAAAGAACTTTTTACAAGTCCGGTAGCTGTAAGGTAGAAAAGAGTATATAGGAGTAGTCCACCTGCAATTCCCCAGATTTTTTGGGGTTCGATGTCCATTTTATTGGCCAACCCATAAAATTCCCACATTGTGCCAGCTATAAGCAATGCGAAAAATATCATAAACGATATTTCGCCTCCTATAATAGCTGCTACCATAAGTAATACAAGGGCTGTGCCTGTAATCGAGCGTTTGACTATTTCTTGCATCCGAAAATAATTTTAAATGTTTTTTAAAATCGGCCGGATGAAACTCGCATGTAAGATATTTCCTGCCTGTTTGTGGATACTTTTCAGGGTTCGAAATTTTGAAGAAGTTTTTTAGCAGCTTCTACATCTTCGTCCTTAACAAGTATCTCAATATTGCCGAAAAAAAAGGACGAGTCTTGCTTATTCATGACCACGCAAGAAATATTTTCCTTTTCCATTACCTGGCGGATAATCTCGGCATGGTAGGCATTTTGGGTTTTATAGATGATGGTCCAGCCTTTTTCCATACATCAGGCATTTTGTGGACTATCCGAGGAACTCGTTGTTTGATTAGCCCCATTGTTGTCAATCAGTAGTTGCTGTTCTTCAGGAACACCGCCTTTTCGTTTGCCAAAGATTTGTTCCAGGTCTTCGCTGAATATTACTTCTTTCTCAAGCAGTTTTTGAGCCAACTGATCAAGGCCATCCTTGTTTTCCCGAAGAATGTTTTTAGCGCGTTCGTATTGGGTTTCGACAATTTTTTTAGCCTCTTCATCAATGAGTTCGGCTGTTTTTTCACTGTAGGGCTTACTGAAAGTAAATTCCGATTGTCCTGAAGAGTCGTAATAGCTAATATTTCCAATTCTTTCGCTCATGCCGAAATAGGCCACCATGGCATAGGCTTGCTTGGTAACCCTTTCGAGGTCGTTTAGTGCACCGGTCGAGACCTTGCCAAATACTACTTCTTCAGCAGCACGTCCCCCTAACGTGGCACACATTTCATCGTAGAGTTGCTCGGTAGTGGTTATCTGTCGTTCTTCAGGCAAATACCAGGCAGCACCCAGAGCTCTTCCACGGGGTATGATGGTTACTTTTACCAGGGGATTGGCATGTTCGAGCAACCAGCTTACTGTAGCATGACCAGCCTCGTGGTAAGCAATAGTTTTTTTCTCGAGTTTGGAAATAATCTTATTTCGTTTTTCAAGCCCACCAATAATACGATCGATAGCATCGAGGAAGTCCTGTTTTTCAACGCTGGTTTTATTTTTACGGGCAGCAATCAACGCCGCTTCATTGCATACGTTGGCAATATCGGCACCCGAGAATCCGGGAGTTTGTTTAGCCAGGAATTCCACATCAATGTCGGTGGCCAATTTGAGTGGACGCATGTGTACCTTGAAAATCTCAAGTCGTTCTTTTAAGTCAGGTAGCTCAACATGAATCTGACGGTCGAATCGACCTGCACGCAATAGCGCACGGTCGAGAATATCGGCTCGGTTGGTGGCTGCCAGCACAATGATACCCGTATTGGGGGCAAAACCGTCCATTTCTGTAAGTAACTGGTTGAGCGTATTTTCGCGTTCATCGTTGGCTGCCCATCCAGGGTTTTTACTCCGCGATCGGCCAACGGCATCAATTTCGTCGATAAACACAATGCAGGGGGCTTTCTGTTTGGCTTGTGCAAATAGATCGCGTACACGGGAAGCTCCTACCCCTACAAACATTTCCACAAAATCGGAACCCGAAAGAGAGAAGAAGGGTACGTTGGCTTCGCCCGCAACAGCCTTGGCAAGTAAGGTTTTACCTGTACCCGGGGGCCCTACCAATAAGGCTCCTCGTGGAATCTTTCCACCCAGGTCAGTGTATTTTTTAGGATTTTTCAGAAAATCAACGATTTCCTTAAGCTCTATTTTAGCTTCTTCCAGACCCGCTACATCCGAGAAATTCACCTTCACGCTTGTTTCGCGATCGAAAATCTTTGCACGCGATTTTCCTACATTAAAAATATTAGACCCTCCCGGACCAGCTCCTCCACCACTGGTCATCCGCCGATAAAAATAGCTCCAGATTGCAATGAGAATCAGTATGGGCAGAATGAAACTGATGAAAATATCGAGAAAATAATTTTTCTCCACCTTATATACGATATTTACGTAATCGGCTGGCGCAAAATCTTTTTGTACCTTGTCAATCTCGTCCTTGAAAGCCGTCACATCGCCAATCTGAAGCTCAAAGTGGGGACCATCCTTGGGAATACGGTTAAAATCTTTCCCGACAAGTTTTTGATAGTTATCCAGTTTGCCGGGCTTAAGATATACCCTTGCTACCTCTTTGTTGATGACCTCTATTTTGTCAACATCTTTAGCGGCAATCATCTCGCGTAAATCTTTCATAAAAATCTCGTGCGGATGTTTGCCAAATTGAAAATATTGAAGGACTATAAAAACAATAGCGATCAGCGCATATACCCAGTAAACGTTAAATTTAGGTTTGGGCGTATTCGACTGATTATTTTCCATGGGATTATTTGAGTTATCTCTGCTATTGGAAAAATTATCCGTTTTCTGTTTCAGCTCTTTTTCGTCTGACATATTTGTAAATTATTCGTTTTCAATTGTTTCTACTATACCATCCGACCACAAATCTTCGAGCTTATAGAAGTTGCGGTTTTCTTGTTGAAATACATGAACTACTACGTCGAAGAAATCGATGAGAATCCACTGAGCATTTTCTTTTCCTTCGATATGGTGAGGGGTTTTGTTTGCTTGTAGGTAGGCCTGTCGTTCAATATTTTCGGCCAGTGCACTCACCTGAGTGCTCGAGTCACCTTCACAGATGATGAAATAATCGCACAAATTGTTTTTTAACTTTCTCAGGTCGATTTTGATAATCCTTTTTCCCTTTTTTTCTTTAATGGCATCTATGATAATTTCGGTTAGCCTCGTTTCTTCTTCTACTTCTATCAATTCCTTTTTTCTCATGAATTTTTTGGCAAATTTAATGAAATTTTACTATTTTATAGTATGTTTGAAGTTGGGGCAAACGGTGTGCCAGTTTTAAATTATACTTCTAAAACAAAAAATAGCGACATTAGTTTGTTTCGTTTTTGTCAATTCTGCCAACAATGTTATTAAGGGTAATTTTTTTTTTGAATTTGTCAAAATGTCATCCTGGAAACTTAGGGGAATTGGTAGAGATAGTTGTAATAACTAAAAAGAGGAATATTCATTATGAGAGATTTAATTGATAACGAAGAAGATACATGGTCATTAATCGCCAAAGTACTTTCGGGTAATGCAACGGCAACTGAAGAACAGGCGCTATTGAAGTGGCGTCAGCAATCCGAGAACAATGAGCATACTTTTACGTCGTGCCAGCGTATTTGGGAACAATCGAAAGGCGGAATAAGCTTTGATGCCGATGCTGCCTGGGTAAGTATGCGTCAGCGGCTTCATTTTTCTGGCAAACCTTCGCGGTCAAAACGAATTAGCGTTGCCATATATGCGGTGGCTGCTTCTGTGTTCATTGTTCTGGCCACCACTTTTTTGGTGCGCATCATGGAGAATTCGGTTACTTCCCTTGCCACGAAAGAGGTACCAAAGCAATTGGTTTTATCGGATGGTACAGTGGTAGAGGTAAATCGTAATTCTTGTATTGAATATCCCCGAAAGTTTGGCAATAAGAACAGGGAAGTGAAGCTGATAAGTGGAGAGGCATTTTTTGCCGTTAAAGCTGATGCATTGCATCCTTTCATCGTTACAACGTCATCGGCGCGTGTCGAAGTATTAGGAACTCAATTCAATGTTAAAATACATGCCGATGGAAACGTACAGGTGTTGGTACAATCGGGTAAAGTCTTGTTTCAGTCAGTCAATACGGCAAGCAAACTTATGTTAACCCGTAATGAGGGCGCTACTTATTCTGTTCAATCAAATACGTTGGAAAAAGTCGATTCGGTCGATTGGAACCTACTGGCATGGAAAACTCATCGCCTGGTGTTTCGTGATGCCGAACTGGCCTATGTGTACAAAATGATCTCTACAACATTTGGCAAAGTTATTCAGCCCGACAGCGCCATTGTTCACAACAGGTTGACGGCTACCTTTGAAAATTTAACGTTGGAAGAGATATTGAAAATCATTGATCGAACCTTTCTATTGCAAACACAGTCCGTAAATGATAGCCTTTTCTGGGTAAGCAATGCTTCGACAATGGAAAGGATTAAAAAATGAAAAGGTTTTTATAGGGTTAATTGAAATAAAAGCGAAAATAACTACTTTTTTACTTGATAAATAGTAGAAAACTCACTACATGCGAGTTCCATCCGGCCACTATAAAAAATTAAAAAATATTTTTGGATGAAAATGCCCTCTGCTATAGTACTTTCCTGTTTTATTGCAACAATTGCTTCTTTTGCCTTGAAAGCACAGGGTAATATTGAAATACGTCGTGTTCGGTTGCAGCAGGTGCCATTGGTTCAAGCATTTGATTCTATTTCGGCGCTTTATCAGGTAAATTTTTCATATAATGCACGGTTGTCCGAGTTGAATCGTTTGGTTTCGCTTGACTATGAGGGCACGCTTAGCGAGGTACTTAGACATCTGGTGGCTGCTACTTCGCTGGATTTTGAGGTTGTGGGTCGACAGGTTGTAATTTTTCCGATAATATCTCTGCCTGCTACAAAATCGGCGTTCGCGCCAACCGATTCATTTTTTATCCTTTATGGTAAAATCATCAATGATCAGAAAGAACCCCTGTCTTATGCGTCGGTTGGTTTATTGCATCGCAGTGTGTCGACCGTTGCTAATGCCGATGGAAGGTTTATGCTTAAAATTCCATATGTCAACTCAACCGATACGCTTGTGATTACCCATCTGGGATATGAACCCTTACGCATGCGACTCGATACGCTTACTCGTCGTGAACTGGTATTTCAGCTTCGTGATGCCCCTGTGGAGTTATCACCGGTTTGGGTAAGAAGCATATCGGCATCCTCGATTGTGGAACAGGTCGTCCGAAATATTTCCAACAATTACTCGAAGCAGAATGCTATGTATTCGGCTTTTTATCGCGAGATCATTCGGGATAATGAAGATTATCTATCTATTATTGAAGCGCTTGTTGATATAGCTAAAGCCCCTTATTCGGGTTGGTTGAACGATCAGGCGAGAATTTTTAAAGGGCATCGCAGCCAGGCTACCAAAAAATTACAGGCCTTTTCTTTTAAGCTCGAAGGAGGGGTATACAATGCAGTGAAAATAGATCTTATTAAGGAACAACCTTCTTTTTTGAGTAAAGAAGGCATATCAGAATATGTATACCGGCTTCAGGGCAAAATAGCCTATAACGAGCGAATGCTTTACGTGATACGATTTGAACCTTTACGGCGTTTACCCGAAATGTCGTATGAGGGCGTACTTTACGTCGACGATAAAACCTATGCTCTGGCTGGTGCTGCTTTTAGTTTAACTTCCTGGGGAGTTGATTATGCACAACATTTACTGGTAAAAAAGGTTCCTCGAAAAACTCAGGTGAAGTTACAGGAAGCCAATTACATGGTTTTTTATCGACCGTTTAACAACCGTTGGTATCTCGAATACACGGTTCTTGAGCTAAAATTGAAAGCAAAAAGTAATACTTTGTTTTACAACAATACCGTCACAACACGTTCGGAATTGGTGGTAACCAACATTGATACTACCAATTATTCCCGTTTTCGTTGGAACGAAATCGTGCGTTCGGATGATATTTTGGCAGATAAGATTGATGCCTATCATGATGAGTATTGGGAACAGTACAATATAATTTTACCCGAAGAGCCATTGATTGAGGCAATTAATAGGCTAAATGGAAACCAGATAAACCATAAAACTCCAAGTCTCTGGAAATTGATCTTTTCGGGCAAATCATATTAAGATAAGGTTTTATGATGATGGATAAAACTGCCTCAATTTCAAATTCTGCGATCTGAGTAATCTGCTTAGTTTGGCCGAAGAGTTCTCAAATGCTTGTTTTTCGTGCAATAGATAAGGATGATAGAATTTTTTTGACCAGGGAGCTAAAAAAAGTTGAAAAAAAATTGCAGGGTATATAAAAATAACTATAACTTTAACAAAGTTTTGTTATCAATACTAAACCTTTATAATTATGCCTGAAGTTTGTGAATATTATGAAAAATGTCCCATTTACTCTGGGGTGTTGGTCGATTATGCTGTTACTGCAGCAAATTATCGAAGGCTGTATTGCGAAGCTGGAGAATCGGGCTGGAGTACCTGTAAACGTTATCAGGTTCGCAAACGTGTGGGGAAAGTCCCTCCCGATCTGTTGCCCAATTCTTTTAAAACCGTCGAGGAAATCATTGCCTCCATGGAATTGCCCTAAGGTAGATGGATTCTTTTTGTTTGGAAGGATTCAATAATCCTTTGTAAGGACAAAATCTACATAACAAAAAGCGTATATTCCTGAGGAATCTGGAATACGGAGGGGTCGATTTGATGTTGTTCAATTTTAATTACAAAAGTTTGCATTTTTCTATCCCGCAGTAGTGTTCGCTCTTCGTATAGCATGGGAAAATACCCTGCTGAATGGGGTATGTTGACGAAGAACTCCCAACTTTTATCGGTTTGGTTGAGCACTTTTACCATTTTGTCAAAAAAGTCGAAATTTTTTTGTGCTACCCAATAGGTTATTTCAGCATTCTGGTGAATATTTTTGACCCGCCATTGGTAGCACTTTACACCTTTTATAATTTTATAATTGTTGGTTTTCTTAACAATGAATTGTTTGTTATCTTTATGAGCAGCAGGGAGTTTGTTTAGCTTGGTGTACATCTTCCGGGTGGGATCAATAATAAAAACATCCTCTTTAGCAATATTGATAAGGTAAACCATTCGCACAGCTTTTTTGCTGTCTTTTTCCTCAATACGAATGCGTTCACCGGAAATGTAATAGGTATAAAAAGTGGTATCGTAAAGCGATTGTTTGACCCACGTAATGCTGCCTTCAAAATTATTACCCCATACACACTCGACAGCAAATAGCAATAACCCCCACAATAACTTCCCTTTCAACACCCTTCTATAATTTAAGAAATATTTCATAAATTTCCACAAATTTTATTCATTTATACGAATTCGTTGCAATTTTGAAATAAAAAATTTACGAATAGACATAAAATTTCCACTAAAGACACTTTTTTATTGACGAAAATATATTTCTAAAGAATTTAATTGTTGATGGAAAAAAACAATATTGGAAATACAGGTGAAACCTTGGCAGCAGAATACCTGGTTGGCAAAGGATACAAGATTTTAGCCCGGAACTGGCAATGTTTTCGTCGTGAGCTCGATATTGTTGCTCAGTATAATAATACCTACGTATTTGTTGAGGTACGTACTCGACGTTTCGGGGGAATGCTTACCCCTTCCGAAAGTGTAACGCTCAAGAAACAACGTTTACTTGTTGAGGCGGCTAACCTGTATCTCCAGCAAAAAGGACTGGATGGCGAATCGCGTTTCGATGTTATCTGTATTTCCTATGAATACGGGAAAACAGTTATCGAACATATTGAAAATGCCTTTTATCCACCTGTAAAAAAATAAATTACCCTGAATGTTTATATTAAAACATTGATATTAAATAATTTACATAATTAACATAAAATACAAAATCAAATTGTTAATAACTCTGGTATGAGAGTTGATAATTGGGAGGGGATAATTTTGTAATCTTGTCATACTTCATCATAAATTGCAGCTACATTTTTCAACTGGGTAACACCAAGCCAAAACCTAAATTATCAACCTTTTAAATATTATAAGGCAATGCAAGCTGATGAAGTAATAATGAAGGACAAGCAAATTAATGCAGACGAATTGACAGTAGAAATGGCAAGGACAAAAACACAGAAGAAACAGGGAACTTATACCTTCGATGAGGCATTTAAGAGCTCACTGGCCTATTTTAAGGGCGATGAGCTGGCCGCACGGGTATGGGTAACAAAATATGCCCTGAAGGACTCGCAGGGTAACATTTATGAGCTTAATCCCGACGATATGCATCGTCGTATTGCTCGGGAATTGGCGCGTATTGAGGCCAAATATCCCAATCCCATGACAGAGGATGAAATATATGAATATCTTCGGGATTTTCGCTATATAGTTCCGCAGGGTAGTCCCATGGCGGGTATAGGAAACAATTTTCAGATAGCATCCCTGTCCAATTGTTTTGTCATTGGGAATAAGGCCGACTCCTATGGGGGAATTATGAAAACCGACCAGGAGCAGGTGCAGCTTATGAAACGTCGTGGTGGGGTAGGGCACGACCTGTCGCATATTCGTCCATCGGGCAGTCCTGTTCTTAATAGTGCTCTTACCTCGACAGGGGTAGTTCCCTTTATGGAACGTTTTTCCAATTCTACCCGTGAAGTTGCTCAGGACGGCCGTCGTGGTGCGCTGATGCTCAGCATTTCTATCAAGCATCCCGATGCCGAAAAATTTATCGATGCTAAGCTCGAACAGGGTAAAGTTACAGGTGCCAACGTTTCGGTACGCATCGATGATGAATTTATGCGGGCAGTAGTCGAAGGTAAACCATACGTTCAACAATACCCTGTCGATTCACCTAATCCTACTATCACAAAAGAAATCGATGCTCGTGCTTTGTGGAATAAAATTATCCACAACGCATGGAAATCGGCTGAGCCTGGTGTTCTATTCTGGGATACCATTATTCGCGAATCGGTACCCGATTGCTATGCCGAGTATGGATTTAAAACCATATCAACCAACCCTTGCGGCGAGATACCGCTTTGTCCATATGATAGCTGCCGTTTGCTGGCTATAAATCTTTATAGCTACGTCGAAAATCCTTTTACCCCACAGGCTAAGTTTAATTTCGAAAAATTCAAAAAGCATGTCGCTGTTGCTCAGCGATTCATGGATGACATCATCGATCTTGAGATAGAAAAAATTGATGCCATTCTCGATAAAATCAATCGTGACCCTGAGGACGAAGAAATAAAAATGGTTGAACGTCGACTGTGGGAAAAGATAAGGGAAAAAACTTTGCAGGGGCGTCGTACAGGGGTAGGTATTACTGCCGAAGGTGATATGTTAGCTGCTTTGGGGCTTCGTTATGGAAGTGACGATGCTATTGATTTTTCGGTCGAAGTCCATCGGACGTTAGCGCTCGAGGCTTATCGTTCGTCGGTGACAATGGCCGAAGAACGCGGAGCTTTCCCCATTTACAATCCTAACCTCGAAAAAAACAATCCTTTCATTTTGCGCTTGAGAGCAGAGGATGAAGATTTGTACCAAAAAATGGTGAAGGTTGGACGTCGAAATATTGCGTTGCTGACCATTGCGCCTACAGGTACCACCAGTCTTATGACTCAGACTACTTCAGGTATTGAACCCGTATTTCGGCCGGTATACAAACGACGTCGTAAGGTAAATCCCAATGACACCAACGTTAAGGTTGCTTTTGTGGATGAAGTGGGCGATCATTGGGAAGAATACAATGTATTTCATCCCAAATTCCTCACCTGGCTTGAAGTTAATGGATATAACCCTGAGGAAGTGAAAAACTATACCGACGAGCAAATAGATGAACTGGTTGCTCGTTCGCCCTACTATAAAGCTACTGCCAATGATGTGGATTGGGTTAAAAAAGTAAAGATGCAGGGGGCTATTCAAAAGTGGGTCGACCATTCTATCAGTGTTACCATCAATTTGCCTGAAAATGTCGACGAAAAGCTGGTAGCTAATCTGTATATAACGGCCTGGGAAAGTGGTTGCAAGGGTTGTACGGTATATCGCGAGGGATCTCGTTCGGGTGTGTTAATCTCAAAATCGGATAAGAAAACGCAAGCTACCGAAACGGTTATTGGACAGCCGCTGAAACGACCAAAGGTGCTCGACTGCGATATCATTCGCTTTAAAAACAATAATGAAAACTGGATTGCTTTTATCGGGTTGCTCGATGGTCGTCCGTACGAAATTTTTACCGGTTTGCAGGATGAAGAGATGTTCCCAATCCCAAAATCGATTACCAAGGGTAAGATTATAAAAACTAAGGATGAGGAAGGCAATACGCGTTACGACTTCCAATATACCGATAAATATGGATACAAGAATACGCTGGGTGGTTTGTCGCACCAGTTCAACAAGGAATATTGGAACTATGCAAAGCTTATCTCAAGCGTATTGCGTTATGGCATGCCTATCCCCGATGTAGTTAACCTGGTAAGTTCGCTTCAGCTCGACAGCGAAGCCATTAATACCTGGAAGAATGGTGTAGAAAGAGCCTTACGCAGATATATTCCTGATGGAACCAAAGCTCGTGAAGGCGAACGTTGTGCCTCCTGTGGTTCTGAAAATCTGGTTTATCAAGAAGGCTGCCTGACCTGCAAAAGCTGTGGTGCCTCGAAATGTGGCTAAGCTTAAAGGAAATTTTAGCTAAATAGGTCTTTTATCATCCGTTGTACAGTGCGTTCGTACAGCGGATGATAATTTTCTACGGAAATATTCAACTCTTTGAGAACGTATGTAGCCAGATGATGTGTGGACAGATTGTTCGTCTGCTTAAATTTTTCGAGGGCTGTGTACACTGCATACAGCCATTCAATGCCATCGCTTATAAAATCCTGCACCTCATCTTCCTGTCTGTAATCATGCCATGCCGATAAAAGATATTTAGCGTAAGGTAAATTTTCAAGTCTTTCGAGCGACGAAAGGCTTTCGTGCCAGCTATCGTATATGGGTGGGATATGTTTAATCGGAATAGCATCCCCCGTAAACAAAGCATTGTCCTGTTGTAAGAGAAAACAGCTTGAACCGGGTGAATGTCCAGGTGCATGAATGACTTTAATTCGTAACAATTCGTCAATATCCAGGATTTCTCCATCCTTCAACAGTATGTCGGCAGTAACGGATTCATTTACCAGATCGTAAAAATTAGGTACAGGTCGTTGGCTGAACTGGTAATCGATGTCTTCCAGCCATCGCTGTTCGGCGAGATGAATGCCAACCTTGCAGGCTACGTTTTTTTTAATGGCGGCGGCTGCTCCCATGTGATCGGGATGCGAATGAGTGAGTAAGATGAATTTTATTTCGTCGGGCGAACGGCCTATTTCCTCAAGATACGAAAAAATTTTCTCTTCACTGCCTGCCGGACCTGCATCGATGAGTGTAATACGTTTACCCAGCAGGATAAAAATGTTGACACTTCGCTTTACAGTCTTATTTTCTGCAACTTTTAGCGAAAAGGGTAAAGTAAGTTGATGAATACGGTCGGTTATACGCATAGCTAAAACTTTTAGGATAAATAAAAATGATGTTGAATACACGAAGGAAAATCGTTTTCATCGTGACTTACAAAGATAAGCGTACAGGGATTATGAAAATGGTCAAGTAGGTGATTAAATTTTTTGATAGTGGGCAAGTCAAAATGATGATAGGGTTCGTCCAGTATCAGTAGGGGTGCTTCTTTTAAAACGATACCGAGCAATATACTCAGTCGCTGTTGAGCAGGTGAAAGATGATAGACTGCCTGGTGCTTTTTATGAATGGGTATCCCGAAATAATCCATCAGGATACTGAGTTTTTCGTCAAGCATTTGTAGGTTTGTTGAGGGTTTATAGGGATGGCTATTGACAATGGAAAAAACAGTGTCTGCTACTGTTTTTGATTTGTCGAAAAAGCGAAAAAATTCGTGGGAGAAGAAACCAATATTTTCCTTGATATCCCAGATATTTTGTCCGTATGTTCGCGGTTGGTCAAAGAGGGTAATATCGTTGATATAGCTTTGTGGATGGTCGGCATTGATAAGGCTGAGTAGGGTAGATTTGCCGGAACCATTTTTTCCCCGTAATGCCCATTTCTCGCCTTTTTTGACAGTCCATGAGATATTCCTCAGGATAAACCGATCGTTGTATTTTACCTGTATGTTCGAGAGTTTAAAAGCATATTGAAAATCGTGATGGGAACGTTTGCAGAATAGATTTTTTAACGAATCGGGGTAGAAAAAATTTTGGTTTTGGGGGTTGGACGAGTGTATTTTTATGTACCTATCGAAAAGCGATGTTTCATAGGGCCGGATGGTGGTTGCAATAATACATGTTTGTAGGGTTTGTTTAAGGATGTGTAGGAATTGAATGACCAATGTGCGATTAGCAGCATCGAGGCCTGCAAACAGCTCTTCAAAGAAAATAATTTTTGATGCTGGCCGAAAGGCTTTGAGTAGGCAGGCTATCTTGAATTCGCCGGTTGAAAGACAGGTAATGGGTTCATCCAGACGATTGTGTAGGATGCTTTGTTGGAGAAGGGATGGTATCACCTGGTTAGGTTGACCAATGAACTCTCGAACGCTTATTACATCATCGTTTTCGGTAGCGTGGTAACGTTGCTGGTAATAAAATGTCTTCTCTTCCGCATGGGTAATCTCGTAGGGTACAATCTGAATATTTATGGATTGTGGTAGTGTGGATTGCCAACCAATACTTTGTTTTTTTACTTGTTGTAAAAATAAAACCATTGTGGCGCTGGAATCAAATTCCATGCACCACAACTGGCCATTTCTTACCTCCATATGTATTGTCTGCTCATCGATTGTATAGGATAATGAACAGGCAAAGGAAGACATCACAGTAATTTTACTAATTACGGGATAATTCTATTTGTTCCTGTTGACGAGCATTGAGAAACTCGGTAAGCAATTCAGCATTGGAACGAGTAACCGCAATGCGTCCCGACCGGGTAAATTGTTTAACATAACCGTGCTTGTTAAGTTCGGCAAAAAGCTTACTGGTTTCGAACTCATGCCCTGTTTTCTCAATAACTGTATATTCAGCGGTAATTTCGATGATGCGGGCATTGCTTTCCCTTACAATGGTTTCAATCATATTGCTTTTGAGAAGGGCCTCCGTCGAAACTTTATAAAGCGCAATTTCCTGAAAAATAATTTCATCTTTTGTGAAATAGTAGGCCTTAAGCACTTCTACCTGTTTTTCAATTTGTTTGGTTATTTTCTGAACCATGTCTTGTGTGGTGTTTACCACAATGGTAAATTTGTGAATACCGTGCAACGACGATTCAGAAACTGTCAGGCTTTCGATATTGACATGACGTCGGGTAAAAATTATCGTTATACGATTTAGCAAACCAACTGCATTCTCTGAGAATGCAATGATGGTATATTGTTCAATCTTACTCATTTTGTCTTTTTTTTTAATTTGTTGCTTCCAGTAAAATATCACTTACAGAGGCTCCGGATGGTACCATGGGAAATACATTATCTTCTTTTTCGACAACGACCTCAAGTAGGAATGCTTTGTCCGACTTAAGCATATTGCTGATAGCCTCATCGAGTTGGGCACGTTCGGTAACTTTTTGATGATTCAATTCGTATCCTTCAGCTACTTTCATGAAATCGGGATTTTTGAGTTCGGTCATCGAGTAACGTCGTTCGAAGAATAGCTGTTGCCATTGACGTACCATGCCCAGGAAATGATTGTTGAGCAAGACTATTTTAACAGGAATGTTATATTCCATAATAGTGCCAAATTCCTGAATAGTCATTTGTAAACCACCATCACCTACCACACAAATGACCTGTTTGTCGGGTTTGCCGATTTTGGCGCCCATGGCGGCAGGTAATCCAAATCCCATAGTTCCTAACCCACCCGAGGTAATCAGGCTGCGCTTATTGGTATATTTGAAATAACGTGAGGCTATCATTTGATGTTGGCCAACATCGGTAACGATGATAGCATCGCCATTGGTTTGTTCGTTGATGCGACGAATGACTTCGGCCATGGTAAGCCCTGGTTTGGAGGGATACATTTCGTGCTGGATGACTTTTTGTTTTTCTATTTCGTAGCATTCGTCAAATTCTTTCCGCCATTGGCTGTGATCGCGTTTTTCGACCAGTCGGGTGAGTAATGGCAACGTTTCTTTTACATCGCCCAGAACAGCAACAGTCGTTTTTACATTTTTGTCCACTTCGGCTGGGTCGATTTCCAGATGAATGACTTTGGCCTGTTTGGCATATCGATTCAGGTCGCCCGTTACGCGGTCGTCGAATCGCATACCAACGGCAATGAGTACATCGCATTCGTTGGTTTTGATGTTGGGTGCGTAGTTACCATGCATACCCAGCATACCCACGTTGAGGGGATGGTCAATTGGCATAGCGCTGGCGCCAAGTAATGTCCAGGCAAATGGGATTCCCGATTTTTCAATGAAGGCACGAAATTCTTCTTCGGCATTCGCCAGAATAACTCCCTGGCCAACGAGTACGTATGGTTTTTGAGCACTGTTAATTAACTTGGCAGCTTCAATAATTTTCGACTCATCGGGGGTAGGTTTGGGTACGTAGCTACGAATAAAATGGCATTTTTCGTATTTATAGTCAAGGGTGCCAAATTGAGCATTTTTAGTAAGGTCAATGAGTACTGGGCCAGGACGTCCCGAGCGAGCAATGTAAAAAGCTTTAGCAATAGCACCGGGAATATCCTCGGGTCGGGTAACCTGGATGTTCCATTTGGTTACAGGCATTGAAATGCCTACAACGTCGGTTTCCTGAAAGGCGTCGGTTCCCAGCAGTGCTGCTCCTACCTGGCCAGTAATAGCAACGATAGGGGTACTGTCAATCATGGCATCGGCAATACCGGTGATAAGGTTTGTGGCCCCTGGTCCTGAGGTAGCCATCACTACGCCAACCTTACCTGTAGCCCTTGCATAGCCTTCGGCTGCATGAATTGCCCCCTGCTCGTGACGGGTAAGGACATGTTTAATACGGTCGGCAAAACCATACAATGCATCGTATACGGGCATGATTGCCCCACCAGGGTATCCAAATATAACCTCGGTCCCTTCTTCAATGAGCGATAAAATAACCGCTTCACTTCCTGTAATTTTTCGTGTCTCACTCATATGTTTCAAATTATTTTTGTTATTCAATTAATCTTATTGCCCCACGGTCGGCACTGGATACCATGCTGGCATAAACTTTCAGCGCTTTAGAAATATTTCGTTTACGAGTTTTTGGGGTAAATGCATCTTTCCCACGTTTACGTTCCTCGTTAAGTCGTTTTTCAATTTCTTCGTCGGATACCAATAGTTTTATTGAACGGTTGGGGATATCAATTTCAATCATATCGCCATCCTGTACTATGGCTATTATACCCTCCGAGGCAGCTTCGGGCGAAATGTGTCCAATGGATAATCCTGAGGTACCTCCCGAGAAGCGACCATCGGTGATGAGGGCGCATTCTTTACCCAGGTTACGTGCTTTGATGTACGAGGTGGGATACAACATTTCCTGCATACCGGGGCCTCCTTTAGGTCCCTCGTAGCGTATCACCACCACGTCACCTGCCTTAATGTCTTTGAGAATACCCTCGCAGGCTTCCTCCTGGCTTTCGAATACCCTTGCAGGACCTTTAAACTTGAAGATGGAGGGATCTACGCCTGCAGTTTTTACTATGCACCCGTCTTTGGCTAAATTTCCGTAGAGTACTGCCAGGCCGCCGTCGGGGAAGTAAGCATGGGCGATGTCGCGAATGCAACCATTGTTACGGTCCTTATCGAGCTCGGGGTAATAGTATTCCTGTGAACCCATGCTCAGATTTTTGATGCCAGCGGGACCACTTTTATAGATTTTTATCGCTTCTTCTGTAACAGAAGGACGCATAATGTCGTAGTTGTCAAGAGCTTGCTTTAGCGTAAGGCCGTCAACTCTTTTGACGGTGGTGTCGAGGAGTTGAGCTCGATCGAGTTCGCCCAAAATGCCCAGGATACCCCCCGCACGACCAACATCTTCGACATGGTAATGGGAGCTAGGTGCTACCTTGCAGAGAACGGGGATTTTGCGTGAAAGCGCATCGATGTCTTTCATGGTAAAATCGACCTGTGCTTCGTGGGCAATGGCCAGGATATGAAGCACAGTATTGGTCGATCCGCCCATTGCAATGTCAAGTGCCATAGCATTCATGAAGGCGGCACGGGTGGCAATGGATCGGGGAAGTACGCTATCATCGCCTTCAAAGTAGTATTTTCGGGTATTTTCGACAATTTTCTTGGCGGCTTTTTTGAATAGCTCAATGCGATTTTTGTGGGTAGCCACTATCGTTCCGTTGCCAGGAAGTGCCAGACCTAATGCTTCGTTAAGGCAGTTCATTGAGTTGGCAGTGAACATACCCGAGCAAGAGCCGCAGGTGGGACAGGCATTTTTTTCAACTTCCTCGAGTTCGCTATCGGAAACTGAACTGTCGGCAGCCAATACCATAGCATCTACCAGGTCGTACTTTTTGTTTCGGACGCGACCTGCTTCCATGGGGCCGCCCGATACAAATATGGTAGGTATGTTCAAACGCATAGCTGCCATGAGCATACCCGGGGTAATTTTGTCGCAGTTGCTAATGCATATCATGGCATCAGCCTTGTGGGCATTGACCATATATTCAACACTGTCGGCAATAAGGTCACGCGATGGCAAAGAGTATAGCATGCCATCATGCCCCATAGCAATACCATCGTCAATGGCTATGGTATTGAACTCGGCAGCAAAACATCCTTCTTCTTCAATCCATTGCTTTACTTTCTGGCCAATTTCGTGCAGATGAGTATGCCCAGGAACAAATTGGGTAAACGAATTGACTACTGCTATGATAGGCTTTCCTATCTGTTCTTCTTTCATTCCAGCAGCCCTCCAAAGACTTCTGGCACCAGCCATCAATCGGCCTTCGGTGGTGGTTAAGCTACGTAATCTGTACTTCATCGTGTAAGTTTTTTGTTAGTTAATATTTTGCTATATACGAAAAAACCCTTCTCAAACTTGGTTGAGAAGGGTTCCTATATTTTTTTAGCTCTTAATCGCTATGCAATACCATTCTCAACCCACGATCGTGCGACCACGAGCACCACTACTACCACGAGAATAATATTGCTTAGCAGAGCTTTCATTTATCTTTGTTTAGTGATGCAAATATATAAATAATTATTTTTTTTAAAAAAATATGTTCAAAAAATTTTTGCCTGCTACTGTTTTTTTAAGGTAAGATTTACTTTGACCTGAATTTTCTCGGCAATTTTGGTACGTACAAGTTGGGGAATTTTAATTCCATAATCAGCGGGGGATATCTCAAATTCTGATTTTACAGTAATTTGTTCGTTAGCTGGGGTCATCTTTACCTTAGCACGAAAAGGTTGATCGACCCCATGAATGTTCATAATGCCCTCAACTTCAGTTTCTTGCTCCATATTTTTATTTGATAGTACCGACGTATTAGCTATTTTCCCTTTAAAAGTGGCTTTGGGAAATTTGTGAGATTCGACATAATTTTCATTAAAATGCTCCTCCATTAAAGCACGTTCGAAGTGAAACATTTTCATAATACAGCTCACAGCCACTTCGCCCGTTTGCATGTCGAGGATTGCTATTACTTTTTTATTTTCAGCCTTAATGTCTTCAAAAGGTGTGGAGGAGAAGAAACTTATGTTGCCTTCGGTGGTAATATATTTTTGGGCGGGTAAAGATATTGTTACGAAGGGAAGAAGAAGCAAGAAAATAGTTTTTTTTATCATAATAGTGGGGGTTTAATTGGAATTTCAGGCTGAATATTTTTTAGCGACGATTAATGTTGAATACCCTTGAAATATTGAATCCAAAGTGGATATCGCCTTTGCTCCATTTACCGGTGGTACGGCCAATAAAGTCTTTTTCTGTCATCCCCTGAGTATTGGTAAGGATTAGCTGAAACACATGTCCGCCGGTTTCGATGTCAAAACCAACGCTAAGGGCATCGGAATATTGATTTGGGATGCCTTTTGTTGGAAATCGGGGATAATACTCGAAGTTAAAGGAGGTTCGCGTGGTAAGTTTAATGCGTCCGCCGACCCCCAGGGCGAAAATATCATTGGGTTCTTTAGCCGTGGCAACCATGTTGTAATGGATAAGTACAGGACTTAGTTGGAGTGAGAGGCGACTGCTAATCTTACGGGCAATAAGTAATTGATGTACATATGCCAGTCGAGCCGAGAAGGGATAATTATCGTTATTTTGAAGGGAATCGACATAGGGAAAATCCTGGGTTCGCACAGTCATCACGGTAAGGTACGATATACTCAGGGGAAAAGATTTGTTGCCTGTTTTTTGCCGAAAGAGGCTAAATTTAAAAAATCCCTCATAAGTTTTTTCGTACGAACCGCGTCCTACTCCCACCATTAGCCAGTCGGTAATCCCATATTCGAGGCTGAACTGAGTTTCAGCAGCATCGATACCCCAAAAGTTATAAGCCCCACTATTAATTGTTCCAAAACGGTGATGGACTCGGAAATCGAGCTGTCCCTGCGGCATGCGTTCGATAGAATGACCATTGAGAATACGTGTAGCTTTGAATGTGGCTGTTACAACATTATCGGCTTGCTGATTTTCTAATTGGCTCAGCATGTCGTCTAAGTCCTGAGCACTTACGTAATGTCCCAGGAAAAAAGCAGTGATGATGAGCAATGAAGCTATTTTCATGGAGGAAAATTTATTTGAACAATTCAAAGCGTACCGTATTATATCACTTAACTCAGTTTCGAATAGGGAGGCTTAGTTATTTTTCTTGCCCTGTTTTACCCATGCTTCAAACTGCCAATACTGCAATCGGGAAGTTTTCCATTGGGGGGCATTGCTTTATATCCTGGTTGATGCTTGATAGCTCCCAGCATACGGGTAGCATTTGCCGCAATTTTGTCGTAGCTTGATAGTTGAGGACTGGTACTTGCATGGCAACTGAGGCAGTTGTTCTGAATCATGGGCATAATTACCTTGCTGAAAGAAATATTGGTCGTGTCGCAGTTGGTAGTTGACCCGCCGTTTCCTCCTGTATCGTTATTGTTCGAAAAAGTATCTTCTTCGTTATCGCTGGTACAGGAAGCCAGTATGAAGACAATGGAGAACATTGTTAGTAGCTTTCTCATTGATGTATGTTTTTGAAGGCTTTTTTTTAAACAAATAATATTTCAAAAAGTTTTAGGTTTGTATCGCCATGATTTTCTCAAAAAGTAACCACTAATTTCAAATTCAGCCTTCGAGGGGTAAGGTAGTTGGGTACGGCAAAGGTGCCGGGTATACCTTCTTGCTGTGCAAACGTTTTTATCCACATGTAGGAGGCGGTATTGTTGGCTCCGATAACATTAAAAATTTCGGCACTCAACCAAACTTCGTTGAAATGGTTTAGGATACTCCAGCTGGCTGTTTCATTTGCCGATTTTAAAATTTTAGAAATGCCCAGGTCGACCCGTTTGTAGGAAGGTAAAAGTTTCTGTACATCGTCCCAACGATTCGAAAAGGGGAAGGTAACCGGTAGCGCACTTCCGTAATGTATACTGAGATATACTTTATAGGAAGGATATCGGGGCAGGTAATCCTGAAAGAATATGTTAAGATTGAGTAGTTGATCGGTGGGACGGGAGAAATAACCAGGATAAATTAGTGAGTCGGGACGTGAGGGTAGGGTATAAGCATCGTTGGGAATATCCTCTTTGGTGTCGAGGAGGGAAAGGCTGAACCACGACTCGGTTCCCTTGATAAATTCGCCATTGAGCTTAATGTCGATGCCACGGGCATAGCCTTTCGAAAGGTTTTCACCAGCATAGATAGCACGGACGTTTTCGATACGGTAAGGAATTAAGTTATCGAGTTTTTTATAATAAGCTTCTACTGTGAGTTTAAAGGGATGCGACCAGCTGTAAAACAAATAGTCAACCCCTAGCAAATAATTTACGGCTTTTTGGGCTTTGATATTTTTATTGACCTCGCCGGAAGGATAGCGCATTTCCTTATAGGTAGGAGGTTGTTGATAGTAGCCGACAGCTCCATAAAGTAATAATCCTTTTTTCCAGGAGGGTTGATACGAAAGCGAGGTGCGGGGATTAATGATATTTTGCCCATTGTACGACCAATAATGACTTCGAATCCCTGCATTGAGTGTAAACTTTTCGTCACCCAGCACAAATGTTCTGCTGTACAGAAGGTATCCCATCAGTCGGTAGAATTCGATCTGGTTTTGTGCATTTCGAAGAGCAAGTGGTTGGATAACATCTGCGTTGTAAGGGAACAGGTACCCTGCAGAGTCGATGATTTCCCATTCTTTCAGTCGGTCATCGATTTTTTCGGTTTGCCAGGTAATGCCATAGCGTATGCGATTATCGGCAAAGCTATTCTGGCCAATGAATTGTAGACTATAAGCATAGCTATTGAGAAAATTACGGGCATGATTAAGAAAACCACCAACACCTATTTTTTCTACGCTATCGCGGTTGTTGTAATCAATTTGACCAATGTTATATTCGCCCAGCAGGTCGAAGGTTTCGGATTCGTTGTTTGCGTATGCAGTACCAATGAGTTTGTACCATGATTTATCGCCTGGTCTGAATAGGATTGTAACAGCCCCCAGAGTATTGAGGTATCGGTCGACTTCCTGACCCTCATAAAATATTTGGGCTCTTAAGGGGAGTTGAAAGGTGCCAAATTCGACTTCGCGGGTGGTAGGAACGAAAGTATAGTTGTTTTGCGCAACATACCCCAGAAAATCGATTTCCCAGTGTGGCGTCAGGTTGTATGTAAGATAGGTTTGTGCATCGAGGAAAGTAGGTCGATACTCGCCTTTAGCGTCAAGCCCCGAAAGCAGGTACTGGGTAGTTTTATATCGTATGCCCGTAAGATGTCGAAAACGTTGGTTATCGGATACACCTTCGTAGTGAAGGTTGGCACCGAGAAAGCTAACTGTAGCCGAGCCTGCATTGTCTTCGGGGCGTTTATAGGTTACATCAAGTACCGACGACATTTTATCGCCGTAGCTTACGTCGAATCCACCAGCCGAAAATTTTAATGAACCAACCAGATCGGGATTTACAAAACTAAGTCCCTCCTGCTGCCCACTACGGATAAGGACAGGCCTGTAGATTTCGATGTTATTGACATAGATAATATTTTCGTCGAAGCTTCCCCCTCGCACCGAATATTGCGAGCTAAGCTCATTGTTGGAAGCTACACCAGGTAGCCGTTTGATTATGCCTTCGATATTCCCGCTTGCATTAGGCATGGCCTGCAGTGATTTTATACTCACTCGCTGAATACCACCAATGTTATCGGCACGCCCTGTTACTTTTATTTCTTCTACATTTTCTATCGACTCTGTGAGTACAATATCCAGTTGTTTCCTTTGTCCAGGTGACACACTATCGGTTATTTGAAGTGTCCTATATCCTACACAACTTACCATTATCGTATATTTTCCTGCAGGGAGTTTAATCTCGTACCGTCCCGAACGATCGGCAATAGCACCATATTTCGTGTTGGGAATGGCCAAAGTGGCAAAACCAACCGAATAACCCGATGTGTCCGACACTATCCCATAGAATACTCCCGTTTGTTGCCCATTCAAAAGCATTCCATCGGTCAACAGTACTAATAAAAGAATAACTATATTTTTAATCCTCATGACTTTTTATTTACCCGAACTATCAAACACAATTTTGCCCCAAAAATTGTGAAAGATTTTTATTTTTCTATGTATTGGGGCAAATTTTTTGTCGAACCCTTGTGTTTGAAAGATTTTTGTTTTAAGCAGTTTACTCGATTGGAAAGATGATATCTCCCTTCTGACAATCCAATTGGAAAGAGGATAGGTACCTGTAACCCATAATTACACGACAAAATTAACAACTTAATTTTATGCAGTTAGGCTAATTTATCGCATGTGTCCGATAGCTCGTAGTGGAAGGCAGGTTTAACCGCCAGTGTATTGATGTTTTGGTTCTGCATATTGATTTTTGCGTATAAAACTTATTACCGCTTGTTTTACTCTTGACAAATTCGCCAGCATGACTATCTTTGCTTAACAAAATGACAAGGAATTTGTCCTTATCTTTTTTTTTAATGTCCCGGAAATAGGGTGTTAAACCATTAAACTATTATTGACTAATTGAAATGAAATTATGAAAACAAAATATTTTATTAAAACAATAACCACATCATTGATTTTTCCTGTAATAATATTTATTACTGCAGGGAGAATAGACTATGTTCAAGGGTATGTTTTCTTATTTGCCAACCTTATTACTGCACTTATGAATTTTTGGACAATTAGAAAAGATATAGAATTAATGACTGAACGGTCAAAAGTTGATAAAGATTCAAAATCATGGGATAAGTTAATTTTAGCATTATCGGGAGTGATATATTTGATAAGTGTTGTAATTGCTGGTCTTGACTCAGGACGTTATAAATGGTCGCCTGACTTTCATTGGAGTATTTATCTTATTGGAGTTGTACTAATGATAATTGGGCAAATGATTTTTCTTACTGCAAGAAAAGAAAACAAATATTTTTCAAGTGTCGTACGAATTCAAAAGGATAGAGGACAAACCGTTTGCGATACAGGTATTTATAAATTTGTGCGACATCCTGGGTATTTAGGGATGATAATTTCATTGGCTGCTTTTCCTTTATTAACAGGTTCTATTTGGAGTACAATACCTATTATTATAGCTATAATTTTGTTGATAATAAGAACTTATCTTGAGGATGAAGCCTTAAAAAAAGAACTAACAGGGTATGCTGATTACATACAAAAAACAAGACAACGATTAATTCCTAAGATATGGTAATAGCATAAATAAAACGCCACCTAACATATGGTCATAAAATATAGCGGTTCATCTTAATTGCAAGCTTAGTAACGGTGGTTACTGAAGTGGCTACGTACTCCCTCACGATGCATCACTCAGTGTTGTACAGCAACTAAAACAGATATTCTACCAAGTAAGATAAGATTATGAAAAAAATTAAAATTGGTTTGTTGTCAGGAATTATTGCCGGAATAATTGACGTGATTCCGATGATAATTCAAAAATTGACATGGGATGCGAATATATCAGCATTTACTATGTGGATTGTGGTCGGATTTTTTATATCCACAATTGATTTGAAAATTAATTCGATAATGAAAGGAATAATAATCTCATTTTTAGTTTTATTACCAACTGTAATTTTGATTGGTTGGAAAGAGCCTGTTTCTCTGATACCAATTGCTATAATGACAACAATTTTAGGTGGACTACTTGGATTTTCAATTCATAAATTTGCCTAAATCAGATAATAACCTACACAACAATGTTCATTGTAAAACATATGATGCAATTCGTTGCTGCGGTATTGATTGTAGATTATGACCGAGATTTTATACAAAGGGTGACTCGGTATGTCCAGAATATGGTGGATAAATTTTAAAGAAATACGTCTATTTTTGGCTTATGGACATTTTTCAGGCTACTGTTTAGTTTATAGCAATAATATTCGAACTTTAATGCGTTTTAAAGCTATGAAACGAGCATGTATAGCAGTTTTCACAAACGAGGATGAAAATAATTTTTCATACCTGCTTGATTTTAGAGCACAAAACATATTACATGCGAGTTCCATCCGGCCTTTTAAGAAAAATTTTTAAAATTATTTTCGGATGAAAAAATTTGTATGGCAGTGGTTTCAAAAGATACGAAGAAGAATGGATAAAAGAACGGTATCCAAGTCTATAAATGTAATGATTGCAGGCAATAATCAGCGGTAATGGGGGTTGTTGTACGTCAAAGCATTAAGGGAACGATAGTTTCGTACGTAGGAGTTTTCATTGGGTATCTCAACCTGATGTTTATTACGCCCTATTGCCTACCTCCCGATGTAATAGGATTTAGTAAGGTTTTTACCGATGCAGCTGTTCTTTTTACATTTATTGCACAAATGGGATTGGGATCGGCGTTGGTGCGTTTTTTCCCATACTTTAGTTCCGATCGTTCGCATCATGGGTTATTGGGTGTGATAATTTTTGTGCCTATACTTGGTTTTCTATTTCTTTCAATTATAACGTTTCTCTTTTATCAGCCCATCATACAGTTATTTGAGCTCAATTCGCCTCTTTTTGCTCAACATTTTGGCTATGTATTATTGCTAACTTTTTTCATGATGTACCTCAACCTTTTTGAGGTCTACTCCAGCTGCCTGTATCGGGTAGTTGTGCCTAAAGTAATCAGGGAAATATTGTTGCGATTGCTCAATATTGTTATAATCGTTTTGTTTTATTTCAAAATCATTGATTTCAAGGCTTTTGTATGGTCAATCATTTTGATGTATGCGGTGAGTTCTTTACTTAATTTATACTATCTATCGCGGATGGTACCCCTGTCTCTTCGCATTAATCTGAAACAGATTCCGCTAGCCATTCGTCGCGAGTTTCTTTACTATACACTTTTTGTGCTGTTTGTGGGTATTGGGTCCAATATTGTGAGTAAGGTCGATGTGTTTATGATTAGCTCGAGCATCAACTTAAAGATGACCGGAATCTTTAGCATAGCCTTCTATATTATTACCATCATGGAAATCCCCTCGCGCGTTTTTATGCAAATTGTAAATCCGCTGGTAGCCAAAGCATGGAAAGAAAATGATAGGCAGGCAATTGCCAGTTTATACAAAAAAAGTTCGTTGAATCAGTTCCTGGTGGGGGGGGTAATTTTGTTAATTGTATGGGCCAACATCGACAATATTTTTGCGCTTATGCCCAACGGGCATATCTATCAGATTGGCAAATATGTAGTCTTGTTGCTCGGTTTGGCAAAACTTTTCGACATGGTTACCGGTGTTAACTGGTACATTATCGTCAATTCAAAATTTTATTATTATCAAATATTTTTTGTTACCTACCTTACGCTGGTTTCTGTTACTCTGAATGCCTTGCTTATTCCACGATATGGAATCAACGGTGCGGGAATAGCATCGGTAGTGGCTTTGGGGAGTTATAATTTTCTTTTAATGCTTTTCTTGAAATATAAAATCAATATCTGGCCATTATCGTACTCAACATTAAAGGGGGCTCTTGTATTGGCTGCATTATTTCTTTTGAATGCTTATATTCCATTTCTTGCTCATCCGCTGGTCGACGGCATCATTCGTTCGGGTATACTTGCTGGTTTATTTGCTTTAGCTGTGTTACGATGGCGCGTGTCGGACGATATCAATCAAGTAGTGGATAATATCTGGGGTAAGATACAATCGATTTTGAGAAAAGAACAATAAAAAAAGGTCACCGCTCGATGACCTTTTTTGTTGTGGTGCCACCGGGAATCGAACCAGGGACACACGGATTTTCAGTCCGTTGCTCTACCAACTGAGCTATGGCACCAACCAATTTTCTGGCTGCAAAAGTACACTTTTTTTTGTTTTGGCAAATAATGCGGATAAAATTTTTTTAAAATTTGACGATTGACGAAGTATGGACAAAATCTGTTTTCCCAAACACAAGGTGAAATCGGGGATAAAATCATAGTTGTATGACGAAGCGTATAGAGCAATTTATCGTGTTCTCGGGGAGTAGTTATATTATTTTTCATCGTACAATATAAATTTTCCATTATTTTTACGCAATTTTTAAAAATGCTGAAAGTTATTTTAAGAGAGTAAAAAAATAGTCTGATGAAGATTGTAATTGTTGGAACCGGATACGTTGGTTTAGTTTCAGGTGCATGTTTTGCCGAGACGGGTTTAAGTGTTGCCTGTGTAGATATTGATGAGGCCAAGATAAGCAGGCTGAAAGAAGGGAAAATTCCCATCTATGAGCCGGGTCTCGAGCCTATTGTTTTAAGGAATATGGAAAAGGGACGCTTAACCTTTTCTACTTCTTTGAAAGAAGTTATCGATGGCAGCGAGGCAGTGTTTATTGCAGTGGGTACCCCTCAGGACGAAGATGGCAGTGCCGATTTGAAATATGTGCTGGCGGTGGCTCGGGACATTGGACGTTTTATGAATCATTACCTTGTGGTAGTCACTAAAAGTACGGTTCCTATTGGCACTTCGGAGAAAGTTCGACAGGCAGTTCAGGAAGAACTCGATAAGCGAGGGGCCAAGATAGCTTTCGATGTGGCCTCTAATCCTGAGTTTCTGAAGGAAGGTAATGCAGTCGAAGATTTCCTTCGCCCCGACCGCATTGTGATAGGAACGGATTCGGAGGAGGCCCAGAAAATTATGCAAAAACTTTATAAACCCTTTGTACTGAATGGGCATCCCATTCTTTTTATGGATATTCCTTCTGCCGAGATGACCAAGTATGCTGCTAATGCTATGCTGGCCACAAAGATTAGTTTTATGAACGATATAGCCAATCTATGCGATATTGTGGGAGCCGACGTCAATATGGTTCGAAAAGGGATTGGCAGTGACCCACGTATTGGCGATAAGTTTATATATGCTGGTGTGGGGTATGGCGGATCATGCTTTCCAAAAGATGTAAAGGCTCTTATTAAATCGGCTGAAGAACATAATTGGTCACTCGATATCCTTAAAGCTGTTGAAAAGGTTAATGAGCGGCAGAAAGAGGTAATTATTCAAAAAATAAAAAAACACTTTAATAACCAGCTGAAGGGAAAAATATTTGCTATATGGGGACTTTCGTTCAAGCCGCACACCGACGATATGCGTGAGGCACCCTCGCTGGTTATCATCAGCCGATTGCTTTCGGAAGGAGCACAATGCAAGGTTTACGATCCAGTGGCCATGAACGAGGCTAAACGTAAACTGGGCGATAGCGTGATATATGCAAAAGATCAATACGAAGCCCTTATTGATGCCGATGCTATGGTACTCGTTACAGAATGGCCAGAATTTCGCCTACCCAACTACAATGTAATGGAACGTCTCATGCGTTCGAAGGTTATCTTCGATGGACGAAATATTTACGACCCCAATGAAATGAAAGAACTGGGGTTTTCTTATTACAGCATTGGCCGAAAAAGTGTTGTGTTTCCGAGTTAAGATGTTGTAAAGTGCTTACAAATTGTGTAAGGTACGGAAACGTTAATCGATAAATGAATGAAAACAATATTGGTTACCGGAGGAGCAGGTTTTATTGGATCGCATTTGTGTGATAGGCTCATTAGGGAGGGCAACAATGTAATATGTCTCGACAATTTTTTTACGGGAGATAAAGAAAATATCCTGCATCTGATTAATCATCCCATGTTTGAACTGGTACGACACGATATTACGATGCCTTATTTTGCCGAGGTCGATGAAATATACAATCTGGCCTGTCCTGCTTCGCCTGTACACTATCAGTTTAATCCCATAAAAACGATAAAAACGTCGGTGATGGGGTCAATCAACATGCTGGGGCTGGCCAAACGCACTCGCGCAAAAATTCTTCAGGCATCGACCAGCGAGGTGTATGGCGACCCAACCGTGCATCCGCAGCCCGAGAGTTATTGGGGGAATGTAAATCCACTGGGTCCCCGTTCGTGCTATGATGAAGGCAAGCGATGTGCCGAATCATTGTTTATGAATTACTACCAGCAAAATAAAGTTAAGATTAAAATTATCCGCATCTTCAATACCTACGGTCCACGCATGCATCCCAACGACGGGCGGGTGGTTTCGAACTTTATTGTACAGGCTCTGCAAAATAAAGACATTACCATTTATGGCGATGGAACCCAAACCCGTAGCTTTCAGTATATTGACGATCTGATTGAGGGAATGGTACGTATGATGAATACCCCCGATGATATTACCGGGCCAGTAAACATTGGTAACCCCGAAGAATATCGTATCATCGACCTGGCCGAGAAAATTATAAAACTTACTGGATCGAAATCAAAACTGGTGTTTATGCCACTACCAGCCGATGATCCCACCCAACGCCGTCCCGATATTTCTCTGGCAGGTAAACTACTCAATGGCTGGAAACCCAACTTCGATCTTGACCAGGGACTGCAACTAACCATTGAATATTTTAAAAAGAAGCTGAAAATAGATTAGATTGCCTGTTGGTAAAGGCTGAATATGAACATATATTTGTTAGCATGCCTCATGCCTATATGGTTTATTGAAATTTGAAATGTAATGAAGCGAATTCTATAATCTGGAAATATTACTGCAATGGAAAAAATACCAACCCCTATAGCCGACTTATATATTCTTGAGCCCAGGGTTTTCCGTGACGAACGTGGCTATTTTGTTGAGCTATTCAATCAGCAAAAATTTCAGGATCTTGGTTTTACCTGTCAGTTTGTTCAGGATAACCAGTCAAGTTCGAGCTATGGTGTTATTCGTGGGCTACATTACCAGCTTGCGCCTTATGCACAGGCCAAATTGGTTAGAGCTGTGCGCGGGCGTATTTTTGATGTAGCAGTGGATTTGAGAAAAGGAAGTCCTACCTTTGGAAAATGGTTTGGGGTAGAGTTGTCGGAGGAGAATTTTCGGCAATTGCTCATCCCGCGTGGTTTTGCGCATGGCTTTTCGGTACTCAGCGAAACGGCTATTGTACACTATAAATGCGACAACCTATATCATCCACAATCGGAACGAGGCATTCATTACAACGATCCAATGCTGGCTATCGACTGGCAAGTGCCTGCTGAGAAGGCTATCGTTTCCCCAAAGGATAAAATGTGGCCTAACTTTGATAAGGCCGAAATGAATTTTTACTAAAAAATTTTTTTATGGCTATTTCCATTCTGGTTACGGGTTCAAAAGGCCAACTGGGCAATGAAATTCAGGTACTTTCGAGTAAATTAACGGAATTTGAATTTCATTTTCACGATGTCGATACGCTCGATATTACAAATTTGGAGGCATTGGAGGATAGCTTCAGTACGATAAAACCGTTTGCTGTCATTAATTGTGCAGCATACACGGCAGTAGATAAAGCTGAAAGCGAGCCTGAAAAAGCCTTTAAAATCAATGCAGATGCGCTGGGAAACCTTGCCCATTGTGCCGAAAAATACAATTGCTGGGTATTGCATGTATCGACCGACTACGTTTTTGATGGTACCCATCATATACCCTATCGCGAAACAGATTATACCAATCCGCTTTCGGTATATGGGAAAAGTAAGCTGGCAGGGGAGATGTTGCTCTCGGAAATTGAAAAGGCAATCATTGTACGAACGTCGTGGTTGTATTCGACTTTTGGACACAATATTGTAAAGACGATACGACGACTGGCTACCGAACGGGATACCATAGGCTTTGTATGTGACCAGATAGGTTCTCCTACCTATGCAGCCGATCTGGCGGGAGCCTTACTAATCATACTCCAACGGCTTGCTAATACACCCGAGGCAACATCCCTGGCAGGGATTTATCATTATGCCAACGAGGGGGCATGCAGTTGGTACGATTTTGCATGCACTACGGTTGAACTTAGTAAGCTTTCGTGTAAGGTTAAACCTATTGAAACACAAGAGTACCCGACACCAGCACAAAGACCCCCCTATAGCGTATTGAATAAGTCGAAAATAAAGACTACCTTTGGGCTGGAAATTCCCTGGTGGAGAAATAGCCTGGAAAAAGCAATCCACCTTATGAATGAAGCAAAATAGTGTGAAATATGGATACAACGCTTGATATAGTAAAACAAAGAGCACAGGAATGGTTAACCGATGCGTTTGATGAAGCTACCCGCCAAGAGGTTAAACGTTTGCTGGAGGGCGATGAAAAAGAACTGGTCGATGCTTTTTATCGTGACCTCGAGTTTGGAACCGGCGGATTAAGAGGGATTATGGGGGCTGGCACCAATCGCATGAACATTTATACGGTAGGGCGAGCCACACAGGCATTGGCCAACTATTTAAAAAAGACTTTTGCCAGTTTAAATCCCATAAAAGTTGCTGTTGCCCACGATAGTCGAAATAATAGTCGTCTTTTTGCCGAAACAACCGCCAGGATTTTTGCCGCTAATGGTATACAGGTTTATCTTTTCGATGATCTTCGTCCTACGCCTGAGCTTTCGTTTACCATTCGACATTTTGGTTGCCAGAGTGGTGTAGTAATTACTGCATCGCATAACCCCAAGGAATACAATGGATACAAGGCATACTGGAACGATGGAGGTCAGGTAGTTCCCCCGCACGATAAAAATATTATTGAAGAAGTAGGTCGCACCACATTTTCCGATATCCGCTGGAGCGGAAACGACCATCTGATTCACATCATTGGCAGTGAAATCGACGAGGTGTATACCGATAAGATTAAATCGCTTTCGCTTTCGCCAGAGATTGTTAAACAATACAGCGACATAAAAATTGTATATACCCCCATCCATGGCACAGGCGTAAAATTAGTGCCCATGGCTCTGGCAAAGTATGGTTTTACAAACATTATTCATGTGCCCGAACAGGATATTCCCGATGGGAATTTTCCTACCGTTAAATCGCCCAATCCAGAAGAGTCGGCTGCAATGACGCTGGCCATCGAAAAAGCTCGTCAAACGGGTGCTGAACTGGTAATGGCTACCGACCCCGATGCCGATCGCGTAGGAATAGCCGTAAAATACAATGATGATTTTATACTACTCAATGGTAATCAAACCGGTTCATTGCTCATTTACTATTTGCTTACCCGCTGGCACGAAAACAAAAAGCTTACTGGCAAGGAATATGTCGTAAAAACTATTGTCACTACCGATCTAATCGCCGATATTGCTCGTAAATTTAAGGTAGACTGTTATGAGGTGCTCACAGGATTTAAATACATAGCCGAGATTATCCGCGAGAATGAAGGGAAAAAGACGTTTATAGGGGGCGGAGAGGAAAGTTATGGGTATCTGGCAGGCGAGTTTGTTCGCGACAAAGATGCGGTAATGGCATGTGCACTCATTGCCGAAGCCTATGCCTGGGCAAAAAGCCAGAACAAATCGATGTTTGACATACTGCTTGAAATGTATGTCAATTTTGGTTTCTATAAGGAGTCGTTGGTCAATGTGACCAAGAAAGGCAAGGAGGGACAGGAAGAAATAGCCCGTATGATGGAAAACTATCGGCAGCAGCCACCCCGTTCGCTTGGCGGTTCGGAAGTTGTTAAAATTTACGATTACCAGAATAGCACGGTAAAAGATGCAAAAGGCAATATAATTGATACCCTCAAGCTACCTAAGTCCAACGTACTTCAGTTTGTTACCGCCGATGGTTCTAAAATTACCGTTCGTCCCAGCGGAACTGAGCCGAAAATTAAATTTTACTTTAGTGTAAAAACAACTATGAGTTCTGTGGCTGAGTATGCTAAACTCAATGCTCAGGCTACTGAACGAATTCAGGTGATTGCCAGGGAGTTAGGATTGTAATTTATTTTAAATGGTACAGGCACTTACACATACAAATTTTAACTTTCCACGACAAACAGCAACTTATGTGGGTAAGGTTCGTGACGTTTACACCATTGCCGATGAGTATTTGGTGATGGTTGTAACCGACCGTATATCGGCTTTTGATGTTGTCCTGCCCCGAGGAATTCCCTACAAGGGACAGGTTTTGAACCAGATTGCGGTGAAGTTTCTCGATGCAACTGCCGATATTGTACCCAATTGGAAAATTTCATCGCCCGATCCTATGGTGACCATTGGCCGCAAAGCTATTCCGCTGAAAGTCGAAATGGTTATTCGGGGTTACCTTACAGGCCATGCCTGGCGTGAGTACAAAAGCGGAAAACGAATGCTCTGTGGCGTTAGGCTGCCCGAAGGAATGGTGGAAAACCAAAAATTTCCTCAACCCATCATCACACCTACTACCAAAGCTGCTGAGGGACACGACCTTGATATATCGCGCGAGGAAATTATTGCCCAGGGCATTGTGTCGGAAAAAGATTACCGAAAAATGGAGGAGTATACCTACGCACTATTCCAGCGAGGCACTGAAATAGCCGCCCAGCATGGTCTGATCCTGGTAGATACCAAATATGAATTTGGTAAAGTGGGTGACCAGATTATTCTGATCGATGAAATACACACCCCCGATTCATCGCGCTACTTTTATGCTCAGGGATACGAGGAAAGATTGGCAAAAGGTGAGCCACAACGGCAATTGTCGAAAGAATTTGTTAGGCAATGGCTCATCGAGCACAACTTTCAAGGAAAAGAGGGACAACAGGTTCCCGAAATGACAGATGAGTTTGTCCAGCAGATTAGTGAACGCTATATTGAGTTGTACGAAAATATTACTGGTGAAAAATTCCAGCGTCATAATACAGACAACCTTTCCGAGCGCATTGAACACAATATTTTAAAAGCGCTGAAGGAACTTTAATAATTTAATACCATTTTTGTGATATCATTTGAATCCATGGGGCTTTCACCCCTCATCTTAAAAGCTGTTTCCGAATTAAAGTACGAACAACCCACACCGGTTCAGACAAAAGTAATACCGGTAATTTTAAATCAAACGGATGACATTGTGGCATTGGCTCAAACAGGAACGGGGAAAACCGCTGCCTTTGGGCTACCGCTTATTCAACTTATCGATACGGGTACACAAGCTATTCAGGGTTTAATTCTTGCCCCTACGCGGGAGTTGTGTCTTCAGATTACTGACGATTTACTGAGTTTTGCCCAATATATCGATTCTATACGCATAGTGCCAGTGTATGGGGGTGCCAGTATTGAAACCCAGATAAAGGCATTGAAAAATGGGGCACATATTGTGGTTGCAACCCCCGGTCGTCTCATCGACCTGCTTAATAGGAAGGCCTTGCACATAGGCAAGGTCAAGTATTTAGTGCTCGACGAGGCCGATGAAATGCTCAACAAGGGATTTGCCAGCGACATCGAAACCATCCTGGGCAAGCTTCCAAAAGAACGACGTACTTTCTTGTTCTCAGCTACCATGCCAGCTGAGATTGCTGCTATTACCCATAAGTACATGAACCGTCCGCTGGAGATAATCGTTGGAACAAAAAATACAGGTGCTGAGAATGTACAGCATATCTATTACGTGGTACATGCTAAGGATAAGTATTTGCTGCTTAAACGTATTATCGACTACAATCCAGGGCTTTATGGTATAGTTTTTTGTCGCACGCGTAAGGAAACTCAGGAAATTGCGGATAAACTCATGCACGATGGCTATAATGCCGATGCCTTGCATGGCGATCTGTCTCAGTCGCAACGCGATTTTGTGATGAATCGTTTTCGTCTACGACAGCTTGAGGTATTGGTAGCAACCGATGTTGCAGCTCGGGGACTCGATGTCGACGACCTTACCCATGTGATCCATTATACTTTGCCCGATGACACAGAAGTATATACCCATCGCAGTGGACGGACGGAACGAACGAATAAAAAAAATGTTTCTATTGCCCTTATCAATTTACGCGAAAAATATCGCATTCGCGAACTGGAAAAAAGTCTTCAGAAAAAATTTTCCCCTGCTCAACCACCTACCAATCGCGAAATATGTGAAAAACAACTTTTTCACCTTATCGATCGCATTGAAAGAGTTGAAGTGGAACATTCCGACATAGAACCTTATTTGCCACTTATCTTCAAGAAACTTAGCTGGATAGATAGGGAGGAACTCATCAAACGACTGGTCTCTATTGAGTTCAATCGATTCCTGGAATATTATCGGAATGCGAAAGAAATTGACATGCCAACCGAAACAACGCTACCGGTTACCGCTAAACGTGAAAAGAAAAAGCAAAATATTGTACCTAATGCCGAGGGCTACGTGAGGTTGTTTATCAATGCTGGAAAATCTTCGGGGCTCTATCCCAACGATATCATATCCCTGGTCAATAGTGTGTATTCTGGGAAACGTATTAAAATAGGCAAGATTCAGTTGCTCGATAATTTTTCATTTTTTGAGGTTCCCTACGATATGGCCGAAGAGCTTTGTAATCGACTCAGCCATATTATTTATGAGGGAAAAAAGCTTTCGGTCAGCCTGGCCGAAAGCCGGGGCCGAAAAAAATCGAAGTAACCGTGTTGGTTATTCGCCAATGATTTTTACCAGAACTCTTTTTCTTCTTTTGCCGTCAAATTCGCCATAAAAAATTTGTTCCCACGGGCCAAAGTCGAGCTGGCCATTTGTAATAGCCACCACAACCTCACGTCCCATAATGGTTCGTTTCAGGTGGGCATCGGCGTTGTC
>Ga0116166_1000065_pt1 | contig 90457 bp, 78 predicted proteins | sample AD_JPNMR2_MetaG_FD_89884 | JGI IMG/M metagenome (GOLD analysis project Ga0116166, IMG submission 89884) | Active sludge microbial communities of municipal wastewater-treating anaerobic digesters from Japan - AD_JPNMR2_MetaG | ecosystem: Engineered > Bioreactor > Anaerobic > Digestate | place...
GAAATACCAGAAGAAAGTAATGACCCAAGTGTTGGGCCTATTAATGAATCTCAAGGCGGAGGCGATTATAAGAGTGGGCTTTTACAAAGCCTGGTTGACGAGGGCAAAGAGGCAGTCATCACGCCTAAAATGGAAGAAATCATATTTTGGGGAGTCTTTTATTGATAAAAAATCGAAAACTGCTAATATGAGATTATGGATGCGTATTTTCGTGGAATAAAGATTGCTCTTTTCGGATTGCTCATTGTTTATGTTTTGTATTTTGTGTTTGTCTCAAGTTTTTTCGAACTCTATGCTAAAGAAGGCCGTGCTTGTTGCCTACAATCGGATTGTGATTTTGGCTATACTTGCATTTCAATTCCAAGTCCTTGTCCGAAAAATACGGCTCCTGCACGCAATCTATAATTGAATGCCCGAATGGTTACGGCTGTCCGGCTGGGATGTATTGTGTGGACTATGTTTGTGTCGGGTTCGGTCCCGGCACGCCGACGCCGGGCGGGGGAAGCTATGAGTATCAAAGGTGTTCAGCCGGGCAGGCGCTGTCTTGCGGGACGGTGGCGGAGGCGGGGTCGCAGTTCCAACCCGCGTAACCGCGCTGGGAGGCTGTCTTTTGTTACTTTTTTCTTGTGAAAAGTGACACTTTGACTAGTCACTCAAAAATCATTATGATATACTTTTAGGATAATCAGTACTTCACGAAAGCGGCATTAGGCGTTCTCTAACGCAAACTTGGCGGTAGAGAACGCAAATTACGCGTGGTTTTCGTGATCTGCTGATAGCGCAAGTCTCAATTTCCTATCGAGGTTGTCATGTTGCTTGAGTACCTTGCAATTGCTTTGCTGATTGCGCTGTCTGTTATAGTCGGTCTGGTCGCCATCGGGATGGGAGAACTGTTCGGGCCGAAGCGTAAGTCCCAGGTGAAGAGTGAATCGTATGAGTCGGGCATGTCCCCCATCGGGCCAGGCACGCGGCGGATGCCGGTGCGATTCTATCTCGTCGCGGTCCTGTTCATCCTGTTCGACATCGAAGTGGTGTTCTTCCTGCCCTGGGCGATCGTGTTCCGCCAGCTGAAATTATTCGGCTTCATCGAAATGGCGGTTTTTATTGTGATCTTACTGGTGGGCTACGTCTATGCCTGGAAGAAAGGAGCGCTCGAATGGGAGTAGAGTCGAAGCTTGGAAACATGGGCGTGGTGACCACCACGCTGGAAACCGTCGTGAATTGGGGGCGGACGCGCGCCATGTGGCCGATGCTGTTTGGACTGGCCTGCTGCGCCATCGAGATGATGGGCGCGCAGGCGGCGAATTACGATATGAGCCGCTTCGGCATGGAACTGATGCGCGCCAGTCCGCGCCAATCGGACCTGATGATCGTGGCGGGACGCGTCTCGCGCAAGATGGGACCCGTCCTGCGCCGTTTGTACGATCAGATGCCCGAACCGAAATGGGTGCTGGCGATGGGCGACTGCGCCTCGACCGGGGGCGTCTTCAACAACTACGCCATCTTCCAGGGGGTGGACGAGGTGGTGCCGGTGGACGTGTACGTGGCCGGCTGTCCGCCGCGCCCCGAGGCGTTGATCCACGGCGTGGTGACGCTGCACGAAAAAGTGCAGGCCATGAAGTTCAAGGATTTGGCGGCGAAGTAACCGCGCCGGCCAATTGGGATTGTTTTATGGACACGAAACTCGAAAAGATCGTCCAGGCGTTGCAGGCGGAATTCAAGGCGCAGGCCGAGGAATTTCGCGGCGAGGCCCACGTCTTTGTGGACGCGGCGCGGATCGCGGACGCGCTGACGCTTCTGCGCGACCGGCATCGCTTCGAACTGCTCTCGGCGTTGACCGCCGTGGATTACTGGCCGCAGACCCAGCCGCGCTTCCACGTGATCTACCAATTGACGTCCATCGCGGAAAACCTGTCCCTGATGATCCGCGTCCCGGTGGACGGCGACCAGCCGGAGGTCCCGACCGTGACCGGCGTGTACGGAAACGCCAACTGGCGCGAGCGCGAAGTCTGGGATATGTTCGGCGTCCGCTTTACGGGTCATCCCGACCTGCGCCGCATCCTGATGGCGCCCGATTGGGAGGGACATCCCCTGCGCAAGGATTATCCGCTGGGTTACGAAGAGCCGCAGTTCACCTTCAATATTAAAGAGATCGACTCGCGCAAGCCGTACGCGAAAGAATAAAAAGGGAATTTCATGCCGCAACTCGAAGAAGTCACCCTTGAAGAACTGAAGAACATGGTTTCGGACCGCGCCCTGACCGGCGAGACCATGATGCTGAACCTGGGACCGCAACACCCCGCCACGCACGGCGTGCTGCGCCTCCTGCTCGAACTGGACGGCGAGATCGTAATCAACGTGATCCCGGATATCGGCTTTCTGCACACGGGCGTCGAGAAGAACATGGAGGCCAAGTCTTACCAAAAGGCCGAAGTGATGACCGACCGCCTCGATTACCTGAACCCGGTGGGCAACAACCTGGCCTTCTGCATGGCCGTGGAAAAACTGGTGGACCTGGACGTGCCGCCGCGCGCCCTGGGGTTGCGCGTCATTATGACCGAACTTCAGCGCATCGCCTCGCACCTGGTCTGGATCGGCACCTACGGCCTCGACCTGGCGGCGATGTCCATGTTCATGTACGCCTTCCGCGAGCGCGAGCTCATCCTCGATATGTTCGAGCTGATCTCCGGCCAGCGCATGATGACCACGTACTTCCGTCCCGGCGGCGTGTGGCGCGACGCCCCGGTGGAGTTCGAAGCCGCGGTGCGGGATTTCATCAAGATCTTCCCGAAGCGCGTGGACGAGTACGAAGGCCTGCTGACCCGCAACCCGTTCCTCCTTGACCGTCTGTACGGCATCGGAAAGTTGACGAAGGAAAAGGCCCTCAGCCTCGGCGCGACCGGCCCGATCCTGCGCTCCACCGGCGTGGACTGGGACCTGCGCAAAGCGCGCCCGTACATGGGCTACGAACAGTACGACTTCAATGTCCCCGTCCTCACCGAGGGCGACAACTACGCGCGCTACCTCGTCCGCGTGCAGGAAATGCGCGAGTCGCTCAAGATCGTCGAGCAGGCGCTGAACAAACTGCCGATGGGCCCCGTCCGCTCGGACAATCGCAAATTCGTCCCGCCGCCGCGCTCGGAGGTGGGAGTCAGCATGGAAGCGCTCATCCACCACTTCAAGTTGTGGACGGACGGCTTCGACGCGCCGAAGGCCTCCATCTATTCGGCGGTGGAAAGTCCGCGCGGCGAGCTGGGCGTCTTCCTCGAAGGCGACGGCGGCCCCAACCCGTACCGCATCCACATGCGCACGCCGTCCTTCGAGAACGTGGCGCTCGTCTCCGCGATCTCCAAGGGCCACCTGGTGGCCGACCTGATCGCCATTATTGGCTCGCTTGACTTTGTGCTGGGAGATATTGACCGATGAGTTTGGCTGAACAACACCCAAAGGAAGTTGAACAGATCCTGGCGAAGTATCCGCCGGAGCAGAAGCGCTCGGCGGTGATGCCCCTGCTTCACTTGGCGCAATTACAGGAAGGCTTTGTGAGCCATCACGCCGTGCAGGAAATCGCCTCTTTGACCGACGCCACCGAGACCGAGGTGGCTTCCATCATCGCCTTTTACACGCTCTATCACGACCAGCCCGGAGGCCGGATCCGCATTCAGGTCTGCAACGACCTGCCCTGCGCGCTGCGCGGCGCGGATAAATTCTTGACCGACCTGTGCGACAAACTCGGCATCCAGCCAGGCGGCACCACTCCCGACGGCCTAGTGACGGTGGAAGCGGTGATGTGTCTCGCCGCGTGCGACAAGGCGCCGGTGTTCCAAACACAGCGTCCCGGCGGCATCGAATATCACGAGAACATGACCGTCGAGAAGACGATGGAGTTGATCGAAGGCTTCAAGAATGAGGAGGCGAAATCATGACATATATCCTCCTCCGTCACCGAGACATCCCCGGCATCAATCGGTTGGATGTCTATGAAAAGAACGGCGGCTTCCAAGCCTGGAAGAATGCCGTCGCGAAAATGAAACCCGAAGCCGTGACCGAAGTCGTCAAAAATTCGGGACTGCGCGGCCGCGGCGGCGCGGGCTTCCCCACCGGCATGAAGTGGCAGTTCATAGACAATAAGAACTGGCCGCATTACGTGGTCGCCAACGCGGACGAATCCGAGCCCGGCACTTTCAAAGACCGCGAGATCATGGAGCAGAATCCCTTCCAGTTTTTGGAGGGCGTCGCCCTGGCCTCGTACGCGGTCGGCGCGCACGCGGCTTACGTCTACCTGCGCGGCGAGTTCTGGCAGGTGGCAAAATTCCTCGACGAGAAGATCGCCGAGATGGAAGCCGCGGGATACCTCGGCGAGAAAATTTTCGGCTCCGACTATTCGCTCCGCATCCACACCCACCTCGGGGCGGGCGCGTACATCTGCGGCGAAGAGACCGCCCTGCTCGAATCCATCGAAGGCAAACGCGGACAGCCGCGCGTGCGTCCGCCGTTCCCGCCCTCCTATGGACTGTACGGCAAGCCAACCGTCGTCAACAATGTGGAGACGCTGGCTAACGTCCCGCTCATCGTAGCCAACGGCGCGGACTGGTACAAATCCTTCGGCACCGCCGATAGCGCCGGCGTCAAGATCTTCTCGCTCTCAGGTCACGTCAAAAAGCCCGGCAACTATGAACTGCCCTTCGGCAAGACCTTCCGCCACCTGATCTATGAATGCGGCGGCGGCCTGATCGACGACCGTCCCATCAAAGCCATCATGCCGGCGGGCGCGTCCTCCTCGTTCATCGTGGCGGACGACAAGGCATTGGACACGCCGATGGAATACGCGGCCGTCCGAACGTTGGGCGCGGACCTCGGCTCGGCCTCCGTCATCGTGATTGACAACACGGTCAACATCGAATGGGTCATCAGCAAGACGATCCATTTCTTCAAGCACGAATCCTGCGGCAAATGCACGCCCTGCCGCGAAGGCACGTATTGGATGTGGAATCTCGCGAACCACATGGATAAGCAGGTCAAGCAGCACGACGTTGACCTGGTCTACAGCGTCGCGAAGCAGATGCAGGGCAAATGCCTGTGCGCGCTGGGCGAGTTTTCGACGATGGCCGTTACGACGGGAATCGAGAGATTCCCCGAGGATTTCGGCAAGTAATGGTTGGTAATTAGAAACCGCTCTTTCGTGGCTGAAGTTGACATGGAGCCTCTTAATGACAGACGTAACGCTGACGATTGACAATACACAAGTAACCGTTCCCGCCGGGACTTTGGTGGTGGACGCGGCCAAACGCGCCGGTCTCGACGTCCCGGTCTTTTGCTACCATCCGAAGATGGAGCCGGCCGGCATGTGCCGCATGTGTTTGGTGGAGATCGGCCGTCCGATGATGGACCGCGCCACCGGCAAACCCGTCCTCGACGAGAACGGACAGCCGAAGATCCAGTTTATGCCCAAACTCGAAACGGCCTGCACCAATCCCGTCTCGGAGGGCATGGTGGTGAAGACGCAGGCCACCTCCGAGAAAGCGCGCGACGGTCAGCGCGGCACGGTGGAGTTCCTGCTCACCTCGCACCCGCTCGACTGCCCGGTCTGCGACAAGGGCGGCGAATGTCCGCTCCAGGAACACACCATGAAGTACGGGCCCGGCACGAGCCGCTTCCTCCTGGAAGAGAAGCAGCGTCTCGCCAAGCATTATCCGCTGGGCGAACTCATCTGGCTGGACCGCGAACGCTGCATCCTGTGCGGACGGTGCGTCCGCTTCCAGAGCGACATCGCGGGCGAACCGGTCATCGAGTTTGCCGAGCGCGGACGTCAGATGCAGATTTTCTCTTCTTCGGAACCCGGCTTCGATTCGATTTTCTCGGGCAACACCACCGACATCTGCCCGGTCGGCGCGTTGACCACCGCGGACTTCCGCTTCGGCGCGCGTCCGTGGGAGCTGGACGCCGCGGACTCGATCTGCTCGCAGTGTCCGGTCGGGTGCAACATCACGTTCAACACGCGGCGCGAGGCAAGGTCCGACGGGCGGATCGTCATCAAGCGCGTGATGCCGCGGCAGAACGAGCATGTCAACGAGATTTGGATGTGCGACAAGGGACGCTTTGCCTATCATTATGTGGAAAGCGAAGAGCGCCTGGACAAGCCGCTAATCTCCAAAGACGGCAAGCTCGGCAAGACTTCGTGGAAGTCCGCGCTGGATTTGGCTTCGGAGAAACTGGCCGAACACAAAAAGAATTTCGTCGTGCTGGCCTCGGGACGACTCTCCAACGAGGATTTGTTCAACCTGAAATCCCTGGCGGACATGGCCGGCGGGAAAGCCGTCCTCTACAGCGACATGGGCGGCGGCGACGTGACGACGCGCGTCGGCGTGAGCGCGGGCTTCGACCTCGGCAAACTCGGCGCGGGGGACGCGGTTCTCGTTATCGCGTCGGATTTATATGAAGAAGCGCCCATCTGGTGGCTGAGACTCAAAGCCGCGGCGGAACGCGGCGCGGTTCTCATCGTCGCCAACCCGCGCGAGACGAAACTCGATAAACACGCGCAGTTCGTCATCCGCTACGCGTACGGCGATGAAGTCGCCACGCTGGAAGATTTGAAGGGGAAGGGCAAGATCGCGGAGGCGTTCGCGAAGGCCGAAAACGCCGTCGTGTTCTTCGGAAGCGAAGGGCTGGGCCTGGACGGCTCCGAGTCGCTCGCGGCGGCCGCGGCGGACTTGTTGAAAGCGGCCGGTCACGTCGGCAAAGCCAACAGCGGGCTGATCGGCGTCTGGCCGCGCGTCAACGACCAGGGCGCGTGGGAACTGGGCTTCGAGCCCGTCGGGGACCTCGCCGAGGAACTGAAAGGCAAGGCGGTTTACATTGCGGGCGCGGACCCGGCCGGGGACGACCCCGCGCTAGCGAAGGCGCTCAAGGGCGCGAAGTTCGTGGTCGTTCAGGACATTTCGCTTACAGCCACCGCCGGTCTCGCGGACGTCGTCCTGCCGGCGCAGGCTTACGTCGAGCGCGAAGGTACGTACACTTCGGGCGAGCGCCGCGTGCAGCGCTTCCATCCCGCCGTCCCGGTGACGGGCGAGTCGCGTCCCGATTTTGTCGTCACTTCGCAGGTGGCGCGCGGCATGGGCTACATCCTCGAGGGCGCGTCGGCTTCCATCGCGTTCGATTACCTGGCGCTGGACGTGAAATCGTTCGAGGGATTGAATTACGCCAAACTCGCCGAAGCGCCCGACCAATGGCCGATCGTCGGCCGCAGCGACATCACATTCGGCGGGACTTGCTACGATAACAAGAGCGGACTGGGCGCGCAGTTGACCAGCGCGGCGGCTCGCGGCGAGACCTTCAAACTGCCCGCCGTCAAAAAGACTAAGTCCCTGCGCCCGAAGGAGGGCGAACTGCTGGCCGTCCCGGTGACGAAACTCTACGACCAGGGCAACACCGTCCTGCCGGCGGCTTTGCTCGCGCAACGCATCGGCGAGCCGACGGTGACGTTGAACCCGGCGACGGCGAAGGCGTTGGACGCGCAGGCCGGGGAGTTGGTCGAACTCAGTTGGAGCGGCAGCCGGGCCGAGGTCCGCGTGAGAACCGACGAATCGATTGCGACGGGCGTGGCGCTTGTGCCGCGCAGTTTCGGTCTGACGGTGCGCGCCCCGGTCGTCGTCACGCTCAAATCCGCCGGGAAGGTGAAGTAACTATGTCGTGGGCATTGTTTTGGGAATGGCTGATCAAATCGCTGGTTTTGATCTTTACCCTGCTGATCGGCTTCGGATATCTCACCTATTATGAGCGCCGTCTCCTGGCGCGCATTCAGGTGCGCGTCGGACCGAACCGCGCCGGGCCGCAGGGTTTAATGCAGTGGATGGCGGACGCGGTCAAGTTGATCTTCAAGGAAGAATTGACGCCCGCGAAGGTTTACAAACTCGTGTTCTTCTTCGCTCCCATCGTGACGATGGCGCCGTCCATCGTGATCGCGGCGGTCATCCCGTGGGGGACATCGTTCTCGCTGGGACGGCGGGTCATCCCCCTGTATCTTGCCGATATCAACGTGGGCGTCGTGTACCTGATGTCCATCGCTTCGGTCGCGGTATACGGTATCGTGCTGGCGGGCTGGTCGAGCAACAATAAATACGCCATGCTGGGCGGACTTCGCTCCACGGCGCAGATGATCTCCTATGAGTTGACGCTGGGATTGATGTTTGTGACGGCGGTCCTGCTGGGCAACTCGATGAGCCTGGTGGACATCGTGGACGCGCAAAGAGGCATGTGGATCGGCGTGATCCAGCCTGTGGGTTTCCTGCTCTTCTTCATTGCGTCGCTGGCGGAAGTGAACCGTCATCCGTTCGACATGCCCGAAGCCGAGCAGGAACTGACGGCGGGTTACCACACCGAGTATTCGGGGATGAAGTTCGCGCTGTTCTTCATGGCTGAATACCAGAAGATGATCGTGGTCTCGATGATCGGCGCGACGCTCTTCCTGGGCGGGTACCGCGAGATCTGGTTCCTGAAGGATACCTTCCTGAGCGTGGACCGTGCCTGGTTCCTCGGCCCGATCTACCTGTTTATCAAGGTCTTTGTCCTGTTGGGCATTATGATCTGGATCCGTGCGTCGTGGCCGCGCATCCGCTATGACCGCCTGATGAATCTCGGCTGGAAAATTTTGATCCCGCTTTCGCTGGCGGTGATCTTCATCACGGCGCTGGGCATCCTGCTGGACAATTACTGGATCATCCCAATTTTATCGGTACTGGCTGGCTTGTTCGCGGTGACGGTGGTCTACCGCGATCTGAGGAGAAAAGCCTATGAGCGTGTTTGAACCCATGGTCGAGCTCGTACGCGGGTTGGCGATAACGTTCAAACAGACGTTTTTCAACCCGGTCGTCACGGTCTCGTATCCCGAGCAGAAGCGAAAGGTAAGCAAGCGCTATCGTGGACGTCACGAACTGAAACGCTACGAGAACGGACTGGAGAAGTGCATCGGCTGTTCGCTGTGTGCGGCGGCCTGTCCTGCGGACGCGATCTTCGTGGAGGCCGCCGAGAACACCGACGAGAAACGCTTCTCGCCGGGCGAGCGCTACGCGTCCACCTATGAGATCAACATGATGCGCTGTATCTTCTGCGGTTTCTGCGAGGATGCCTGTCCCACCGAGGCCATTGTGCTTGGTGATAATTATGAATTGAGTTTCACCAGCCGCCGCGACGCCATTTACACCAAAGAGATGCTGTTGGAAACTGTCCCCTCGTCCGATATGACCACGCCGCGCACCGTGGAACCTGGTGTGTTCACGCGGTCGGTTCCCGAAATGAAAGACCCACAGGACTAGTAAAAAGATATCAAGAGAAGAGTGTCAATGAAATCTCAACGCGTTATGTTCAAATGGCTTGCAATGGCATTTGCACTGGCTGTGCTTTTTGCATTTGCGCTCGTCTCACCTTCAGCATCGGCGCAGGAAGGAATGCCACCTGCTTCAACTGAAACGCCTACTGAGTTATCCCCCGACAAGACCTATTTCCCTACAATGGTGCCGACTCCCACCCCAGAACCAGAGGAGGCTCCCTTATCATTCAGTATGCAAGGCGCGAATGAACCTGTTCCTTTGAGTACGGACTGGTCCACTCCGCTCAATATATCTGGTACGGATTCCAACTCAACTAAACCGGGCATCGCGGTGGATTCCAATGGAGGTATCCATGTTGTCTGGACCGAGATTGATAGTGGTGGAGTTACAGAGATTTATTATAAGTACCGAGATGGAACGGGCAGCTGGTCAACTCTCATCAATGTTTCAAACAGCAACACATTTGATTCAAACAACGCGCAAGTAATCGCCGATAGCAATGGCAAAGCGCACATTGTCTGGGAAGAGCAAGATGACGACTACGCTTGGGATGCTGAAATCCTTTATAGTCAATGCGCCAATGGCGTCTGCACTTTCCCTGTTAGTCTCTCCGGCCCACCGAACTGGGACTGCGGCATGTATTTACCAAACCTTCAGGACTGGCACAGTGAAGTGCCAGTTATCGGACTCGACCAGGCTGGCAGGTTGATGGTGGAATGGTTAGCGTATGAGCCGGGGGAAAACACAATGCCTTATAGTACATGGCTAAATTCTGGCACTCCGCCCCTGGTACGCAGTGAATGCGTGCCTTCCGGCGCAGGCATTTATAGACGTGCGGCAGGCATTTCTCGAATCATGGGAGGTTTACCGGGCGACTTCAGGCTGGCCTTTGAGGAGATCCGTGGCGACGGCAGCCAGGGAATTTACTATAGCCATTATTCAAACTCACGTTGGGCAACTTCTTTTTTGGCAACAGGCCGATTGCCCGACCTGTTTTTGGATGTAAGCAGTCAGGCGCATGTGACCTGGTGCGGTTCTGATGGAAAATTACGATATTGGAACAGCGCCATCCTCAATACTGAAACCATCCTGAATGTTACTTGTAGTTGGCATTCGCCCATCGCTACAGATGCAACTGGTTTGCCTCACGTTTTCTGGGAGTATTCCGGTCAAATTTATGAAAGCACGCGTCTTGTCGAGGGCTGGTCGGAAAGAGTTAATATTTCTCGGAGCAGTGCAGGCGCTTATCGGCCAGATGTGGTTGCAGATACGAACGGGAATTTGCACATGGTATGGCATGACCTGCGCGACGGAAATTCTGAGATTTACTATTCCACGACGTCCGCCTACGATTGTTCAGGCACGACATTATCCCATATTGGACAGGCGGTATTTGATGTGGTCGGCGAGCAGAATTACTGCTTGAATAAATTTGAAAAACTAACCTTTATTGAAGACCCATCTTCAGGAAGAGCTGCTTTTCAAGAGTTTGCTGAACTTGCCAGCCAAGCGAAATATGAAGTGGATTTTACAACGATGATTTGGAGCAGGGGAGCGGGAAGGATATTTATCAGCGGTGTTAAAGAATTATACGAAAAGGTTAAATTAAATCCAAACGATTATCCTAAAGATGTTCGAGTTAGAATCTTACTTGGATTGGAGCATTATCCAGACCCTGGCGATCAAAGAAAAACAGTGTTGAGAGCATTGGATAGTCTCGATGTTCCTCTTGAAGATTTTGGGGGAAAGTGGAAGGTGGAAATCGCCACATATCGAAATTCCAAAGCCTACTGGGGCTTCGATCGCCCCAATTTGCACAGTCACGTAAAAATACTTATCGTAGATGGGCAAAGCGCTATTGTGAGCGGATACAATCTTCAGGATTTGTACACCGATTCATCAGTGATAGATGCCGGGCTTAAAATTTCCGGTCCAATCGTGCAAGATTCATTGATTATGTTCGATGACCTCTGGCGGGATGCGCGTGGGTGCAAGTGTGTTATCGGCTTCAATTGCGAATATACTACAGCGCCTTTAGAACACGCTTCGGAAGTTCTGTCAATTCAACCCGATGCAAGTGATCCAACAAACGTATTTTCACTTTTCCGGGATGAAACTCTAAAGACGGCTGATAATGCAATAACGGCAGCGATCCGCGCTTCAAACATTAATCTAAATCTTCTGCAAAATCGCTACTTTGAAAACTACCCTCCTAAATCCTTCTGCATTAAAGATTGGTGTATTGATATCTATTTGCCTGTATCTCTTCCGGTTCCGGGAGACAATGGCTCCTTCCCGTATACTCAAGCCATCATAGACGCAGCCAAGAATGGTGTGCAAGTCCAAATGTTACTCTCTGGCGACAAAGCCGAGGTAGGCATAAATTCAGACAGCATAGAAAACCTTCGAACTCAAATTTTATTATTGCCCAACGGTACTGATGTATTTTCAAATATTACAGTAAAATTTTCTGATGGGCCTTTACACGCCAAAGCGCTCTCAATTGACAATCAATTCGTTGTTGTCGGTAGCCAGAATTTTGATAATAGCGCATTTGGAATCGACCCTGACAATTTAATGGATTTGGCAGAATATAGCTTCGGAGTAGACAATCGAAATGTAGCGAATACGTTCGATAATGAGTTTGCGTCACTATGGAATGTTGCGCGAGCATACATCAGAGTAGTTCGCTCAATCCAGCAAGCCGTTGATCAAGCACTGCCTGGCACAATAGTATATGTGCCAGTTGGGACATATCATGAGTCGGTGATTATAAATAAACCATTGACATTGATTGGCGATAGTGTCAATTCACCTGTTATCGAATCTGTGGAAAGCGTCCGCCCTTCTATTCAAATCACATCAAGTAATGTGAATATTTCCCATCTGATTGTTCGTCACAATGACGGCTACGGCATCGCCCTGATGGATGTCTCGTCAAATAGATTGAAAGATGTTCGGATCAGCAATGTTATATTCGACAACAATTCATCGGGTGGTATACTAATCCAGGGACTAATCCCAAGTAGCCCGATACGTTACACGTTGGAAAACAATACCTTTGTCGGTGGACAGTCTGGGGTAACACTCAATCTATTTGAGACTCAACAGTGGAACTCCGTAATCCGCAACAATATCTTTATCGGCCAATCAACTACCCCTTTTCAAATCCTATCTACAGATGATGGTGGGGTAGAGTATAGCTATAACCTTTTTTCAATTTGCGGTTCGACTCCTGACTGTTCAACAGGTTGGTACACAGGCAACCTGTCATCTATGTCTACATCGCATGATAATCTCTTCAATCTGGATCCTCAGTTCTTGGATCCCACTGTTGCCAACTACCACCTGTCGCCAATTTCTCCGCTAATAGATGCTGGCGATCCCAATACCATATATTTCAGTGATTATGATGATAATACATCGCGAATCGACATTGGAGCCTTTGAGTCGTTCATTTCGATGGAGCAGTTGCCTCCGCTAACCGACGATATCCCAAATGCTCCTGGGCTAGTATCAGTGACAAGTCAGAATAATATTAATCTGCGCTATTTCCTCAGTCCCAGTGGAGACGAAGACTGGTTCCGCTTCTTTGTGCCGCGAGCCAGCCAGCTAGAGATTCATCTAACTAGTCTTCCAGCAAATTATGACCTATACGTTTACAATGCAGCGGGACAACTATTGGGCAGCTCGGTAAAAGAGAAGAAAGCAGCCGAGGTAGTAAAGATCAACAATGCCACATCAGGATATTACTATGTTCGAATTGTCGGTTTTAGTGGTGCTTGGAACGGTGCCAACCCATATCAATTGCGATTCAACGTAACTGGTACTGGAGGGCCATAGGTTTCCCGACCCTCTTTTTTGTCGCATCTCCACCTCTACAGATTGCATCAAAATACTGTTCCTAATGATGGTTTTTAGGCGAAATGTGAAAGAGTACTAATGAGTAATCTCAACACGCTCCGACCACTCTCAACGAAACTGCGAAATTGGTTTCTACTATTAGTACGCTGGTTTATTGGCGGCTTTGTTGGCTGTGTCGGCAGTTTCATCTTGTTTGCTGTTAGTAGCCAGGGATTTCTACCCCTTCTTGGTTTTATATTTGTAGGTCAACATGAATTGTTTAACCGGATCATCTTCTCCATTTATTTCTTTTTATATAATAATTTTCCTTCATCTGATCTGAAATTGAATGTGTCATTAATGATTTATTCAACTCTTTGGGGAGTGATTGGTGCTTTGATTGCATCGGGAAGACGGAAACAAAAAAGATTTGGGATGATTTTACTTTTATTATATGTTGTCATTGGAGGATGTTTTTTTCTGGTTTGGAGTGTTCTATCGCTTGCAACATGATTTTTGAAAGTATTGCCTATATCATGAACCCCCTCCTCATCCGTGCCATCATGACCATCGGCTTCTCACTGAATTCTCGTTTGCTTATATAATCAAAAGGTGACCATGACTGTTGACTTAATTCTCTTTCTCATCCTCGCCCTCGTCGCCATCGCGACCGCGCTGGGCATGGCGCTGAGCCGCAACGCGGTCTACTCGGCGCTGTTCCTGGTGCTGAATTTCGCGACGGTGGCGGTGTTCTATCTGCTCCTCCGCGCGCCGTTCATCGCCATGGCGCAGGTCACCGTTTACGCGGGCGCCATCATGGTGCTGTTCCTGTTCGTCATCATGCTGCTGGGCGCGGACCAACTTGCGCCGGGCAAAGCCATCCCGTGGCAGAGACCCCTGGCGGGCGGGCTGGCGTTCATCCTGGTCGCGGAAGCGGTCTACCTGCTGGCCTTCCGCGGCGTGCCGACAGGCGCGGTCGCGCGTCCCGAAGCGGCAGTCAACAGCGTGGATTACCTCCGCCAGATGGGAATGATCCTCTTCGATCAATATCTCCTGCCGTTCGAGATGACCTCCATCCTGCTGTTGGTCGCCATGGTCGGCGCGATTGTGTTGACGAAACAAGAGAAGGGAGGGCGGAAGTAAACGCGGCGCGACGCGATAAGCGCTGTAAAATACGGACCGCAGACTCGATATGGTTCCAGTCAATTACTATATTATTCTCTCAGCCATCCTCTTTACCATTGGCGCGGCCGGCGTGCTGGCGCGCCGCAACCCGTTGATCATCTTCATGTCCATCGAGTTGATGCTCAACGCCGCAAACCTGGCGATGGTGGCGTTCAGCAGCGTCATCCAGAGTTTCAGCGGACAGATCTTCGTCTTCTTCGTCATCGCGGTGGCGGCGGCGGAGGTGGCGGTCGGCCTGGCGTTGATCGTGCAAATCTTCAAGTCCAAACGCAGCATCAACGTGGACGATATGAACGGCCTCAAGGGATAGCGCATGGAAACAACCGGCTTCTTTCATCTCGCTCCGTGGATCGTGTTCTTCCCCCTCATCGGGCTGCTGACCAACCTCGTCTTCGGCGGCTGGTTCATGAAACAGCCCTGGGGCGAAAAGGCCATCGGCTGGATCGCATCTGCGGCCTCCGGCGCGGCCTTTGTCGTCAGCGTGCTGCTGGCCTACTCGGTCGCGGGCCATCCCGAAGGCGGGCATCAATTCGTCGCCCAGTGGATCCACATCGGCGAACTGCAACTCGATTGGACCTTCCGCGTCGACTCGCTCTCCACGACCATGATGCTGGTTGTCTCGAGCGTGGGGACGCTCATCCACATCTACGCCATCGGATACATGCACGAAGACGTCCGCTTCAAATCGGACCCGGCGCGGTACCAGCGTTTCTTCGTCTTTTTCAACCTCTTCATCGTCTCCATGATGATCCTGGTGGGCGGCGACTCGTACCTGATGCTCTTCGTCGGCTGGGAGGGGGTGGGACTCTGCTCCTACCTGCTCATCGGCTTCTGGTACGATATGGACACGCTCGGACGTCCCTCGTGGGCGAACTCCAACGCGGGGAACAAAGCCCTTATTGTCAACCGCATCGGCGACTTTGGCTTTCTCATCGCCGGGTTCATCACCTTCTGGTACGCGAAATCCTTCCAATTCGACCAGGTCTTTGAGGCCGCCAAAACCGCGCCGCCGGGAGTCATCGTCGCCATCACGCTCTTCCTGTTGATCGGCGTGACGGGCAAATCGGCGCAGATCCCGCTCTACGTCTGGCTGCCCGACGCGATGGCCGGCCCGACGCCCGTCTCGGCGTTGATCCATGCTGCCACGATGGTGACGGCGGGCGTCTACCTCATCGCCCGTTCCGCGCCGCTCTACACGCTGGTCCCGCAGGCGCAATACATCGTGGCGATGACCGGCGCGGTCACCGCGCTCTTTGCCGCGACGATTGCCGTCGGTCAATACGACATCAAGAAAGTCCTCGCCTACTCCACCATCAGCCAACTCGGTTTCATGGTCGCGGCGGTGGGCATGGGCGCGTACGTGGCGGGAGTCTTCCACCTCGCGACGCACGCCTTCTTCAAAGCCCTGCTCTTCCTTTCCGCTGGCTCCATCATTTTGGGATTAGAACGCGGCCATCATCATCTGGCTCATCACGGTCACGATGACCATCACGAGGAGGTCTTCGACCCTGGCGACATGCGCAACATGGGCGGACTCCGCAAGACCATGCCCGTGACGTTCTGGCTCTACATCATCGGGACTCTCGCCCTGGCGGGCATCGTCCCCTTCGCGGGCTTCTGGTCGAAGGACGAAATCCTCCTCGACGCCAGCCTGCACTACCCGACCGTCTACATTTTGCTCTCCATCGCGGCTTTCTTCACCGCCTTCTACATGGGACGCCAGATCTGGATGGTCTTCTTCGGCGAGCCGCGTCACGAGGCCGCCGCGCACGCGCAGGAAAGTCCCCTCATCATCACCGCCCCGCTGATGGTTCTGGCGGCGCTCTCGCTGCTCGGCGGCGCGCTCAACCTGCCGTTTGACGGGTTCCACAACCTGACGCACTGGCTCAGTCACACCCTCGGCGAGGTGGAGGGACTCTCGCTCGATTGGACGGTGGCCGGCGTTTCCACTGTCCTGGCGCTGATCGCCATCGTCCTCTCCTGGTTTATCTACGGACGCAAATCGCTCGCGAAGGGACAGCCCGACCCGCTCAAGAAACCGCTCGGATTCATCTTTACCGGCATGGAAAACAAATGGTTCGTGGACGAGATCTACCGGGCCGCGTTTGTGGACCGCTATAAGGACGTCTCCCGCTTCCTCGCGGACGTGGTTGACTGGAAATTCTGGCACGACTGGTTCCACGATACAGTCATTGTGGGGACCTACAACTGGATTTCCAACATCGCCCTCGACCAGTACGCCGATCAAAAAGGCATAGACCGCTTCGCGAATTTCCTCGGCGAGGCAACGCAATGGCTCTCGGCAACCACGCGTAAGGTCCAGAACGGATTCGTGCGTTCGTACGCGCTGTCCATCATGCTGGGCGTCGTCGTTATTCTTGGCTATCTGTTATTGAAATGAGACGCAGATGGATATCCATCTCATTCGCGAGGCTGTGAATCAAGGAGATTGGTCTTTCACCGAACATGCTGTGCGCCAGATGAGAGACCGCCGAATAAAAGTCGATGAAGTTCAACAGGCGATTCTAAGCGGCGAAATCATCGAGAAGTATCCTGACGATAAATACAGCCCCAGTTGCCTCGTCTACGGCCAGACAGTGGCGCAAAAGCGCCTGCATGTTGTTTGCTCACTGCCTCCCTTTGTTCGAATTGTTACTGTTTACGAACCAAACCAGGAAGAATGGATTGATTATCGGCGGAGGAAGAAATGAATAAGTGCTACTTTTGCGGCGGCGAACAAGTGGAGCAATTGACCACGTTCGTCCACGAGGAGAACGGGCAACTACGCGTAATTCGGCACGTTCCCGCTAAAGTGTGTTCGCGTTGCGGCGAGAAAGAGTTTTCGCCGAGCGTGACCCAGCAAATCCTGGAAATGCTCGAGCAAGCCCAGCCTTCGGAAATTTTGCACGTGCTTGCATACGATATGGCTTAAACCTGAATGAGGATAGAACATGAACTTTTTCACTGAACCCCTGACCCTGATGACCTTCTTCCCGCTGGTGGGCGCGCTCATCCTGCTCTTCGTCCCGTCCGCGCAGAAAAACCTCATGCGCTGGATCGCGCTCATCGCCAGCCTCGTCACGTTTGGGATCTCCATCTGGGCGTTCTTCTTCAGCGGACAGTACGTCGTCTCGAACCCCGACCTGCAACTGGTCGCCCGCTACGACTGGATCACCGTCGCCGGTTGGAACATCCAATACTACCTCGCCGCGGACGGACTCTCCATCCTGCTCGTCCTGCTGACCACCCTCCTCAGCCCGATCTCGATCCTCTCCACGTGGACGGCGGTGGAGGAGCGCGTGAAGGAATTCATGGTCTTCTTCCTGCTCCTCGAAATGGGGATGCTGGGCGTCTTCCTCGCGCAGGACCTCTTCCTTTTCTACATTTTCTGGGAATTCACCCTCGTCCCGATGTATTTCCTCATCGGCATCTGGGGCGGACCGCGCCGCATCTACGCCGCGCTCAAGTTCTTCCTGTACACGATGGCCGGTTCTATTCTGATGTTGCTGGCGATCCTGTGGCTCGGCATCCAGGGCAAGACCTTCTCCCTGCCAGACCTGATCGCGGCCGGCGGGATTCCCGCCAACATTCAACTGTGGCTGTTCCTGGCCTTCGCCGCCGCGTTCGCCATCAAAGTCCCGATGTGGCCGTTGCACTCGTGGCTGCCCGACGCCCACGTCGAAGCCCCGACCGCCGGTTCCGTCATCCTGGCGGGCGTCCTGCTGAAAATGGGAACGTACGGCTTCCTGCGCTTCAACATCCCGCTCTTCCCCGAAGCGACGATCAAAGCCGCCCCGTGGATGGCGCTGCTCGCCACCATCGGCATCATTTACGGCGCGGCGGTCTCGTACGCGCAATCGGACGTGAAGAAACTGGTCGCGTATTCGTCCGTGTCCCACCTGGGATTCGTCATGCTCGGCCTGTTCGCGTTGAACGCGCAGGGCATCTCCGGCGCGATCCTGCAAATGATCAACCATGGACTCAGCACGGGCGCGCTGTTCCTTCTCGTCGGCATGGTCTACGAGCAGACGCACACCCGCGAATTTAAGGTCTACGGCGGGCTGTGGAAGGTCATGCCGATCTACGGCACGCTCATGCTCATCGTCGCGCTGTCTTCGATGGGACTGCCCGGACTGAACGGCTTCGTGGGCGAGTTCACCATCCTGCTCGGCGCGTTCGGCTCCCAGGCCATCGGCTCGCCGTGGTTCGCGGGCGTCTCCGCTTTGGGCGTCATCATGGCGGCGATCTACCTGCTCTACATGTTCCAGCGCATGTTCCTCGGTCCCGAAGGTTCCATCGTCGAGGAAGTCAAGAAGCACGGACACGCGCTGCGCGACCTGAACTGGCGCGAAATCCTCACCATGGTCCCGCTCCTGATCTTCATCTTCTGGATCGGTCTCTATCCCGCGCCGTTCTTCAAGTTGATGGAGCCTTCCGTCAGCAAATTGGCGGAGGCTCTCTCTGCCGCCGCAATGGCAATACCGTAATTTCTTTGCTGTGCCGCGGTGTTACAATGACCATTGGCTGGAGCGTCGCAGATGTACATTGACGGTTTTTTCTGGCTGCGTGACATCCTGGAAAAACTGGAAGTCAAGCATCATGTCAGTCAGGATGAGGTTGAGCAAGTCTTTTTCAACAAACCGCGCTACTTCTTTGTCGAGCATGGAAACATGCCCAATGAAGATGTGTACTCCGCCAGTGGTCAGACCGATGCAGGTCGTTATTTAGTCGTGTTCTTTATCCATAAACCGGGTCACATCGCGTTGATTTTGAGCGCGCGTGATATGGATCTAAAGGAACGGAAACGCTATGGCAGAAAATAAGGAACAAGTCACAAGCATCTCCCACGCTCAAACGCTCGAGGAGATTGCCGATTTTTGGGACACGCACAGCCTTGCCGATTATGCCGATCAGATTCATGAAGTCGAATTTGAAGTCAGGGCAGCCCCTCGCCATCGCGTTACTCTGGACCCTGATATCTTCGGTAACATCGTCGCCCAGGCGCTTCGGCGCGGCGTCTCTCCTGAAACATTGGTCAACATGTGGTTGGCCGAACGATTACAACAGGCGCATTAAGACAACCTTTTGGAGCAGTGCATGACTCCTTTCGACTTCACCAAAGACCTTCAAACCATCCTCCCGCTGACCATCCTGATCGTTTGGGCCTGCGCGCTCCTGGTCGTGGACTTGTTCGTCCCCAAAAGCCAAAAGTGGATCACCGCCGCGCTGGCCGCCGCGGGACTGGCCGTCGCGCTCGGCGTCACCCTCGCGCAGGCAGGCAAACCCGCCGTCTCAGGCTTCAACGACATGGTCGCGCGCGACGGTTTCTCCACCTTCCTCAACGCCCTGCAACTGGCCTGCGGACTGCTCGGCGTGACCCTGGCCTTTGGCTACATCAAACGCACGGGGATCGAACGCGGCGAATACTACACCCTGCTCCTCTTCAGCCTCACGGGGATGATGCTCATGGCGCAGGCCACCGACCTGATCCTCGTCTTCATCGCCCTCGAACTGCTCTCCATCCCGCTGTACTTCCTGGCGGCATTCAACCGTTCGCAAGCCGCCTCAGAAGAAGCGGGACTGAAATACTTCCTGCTCGGCGCCTTCTCGACGGGATTCCTCGTCTACGGGATCGCGCTCGTCTTCGGCGCGACCGGGACCACCAACCTCGCCGCCATCTTCGCCTCCGCCTCGACCTCGGTCCCGCTCCTGACCGTCGGCGCGGCCCTCATCCTCGTCGGCTTCGCCTTTAAGGTCGCGGTCGTCCCCTTCCACATGTGGACGCCCGACGTCTACCAGGGCGCGCCGACTTCCGTCACCGGCTTCATGGCTGCGGGCGCCAAGATCGCGGGATTCGCGGCCATGTTCCGCGTCTTCGCGACGGCTTTCCCCTCCCTCGCCGTGGACATGACCAACGTCCTCTGGGGACTCTCCGCGCTGACGATGGTGATCGGCAACCTGGTCGCCATTTCGCAGACCGACATCAAACGCATGTTGGCCTACTCCAGTATCGCGCACGCGGGCTATATCCTGATGGCCTTCGTCCCCTACGGCAACGCCGAGGTCGCGCCGGTCGCGATCGCTTCGGGACTCTTCTACCTCGTCGCCTACGCGGCCGCCAACTTCGGCGCGTGGGGCGTCGTAGTCGCCATGGAACAAGCCGAGGGACGCGGCCTCGCCATCAGCGACTACGCGGGACTGGCGAAGAAGCATCCCGTCCTCGCCGCCGCGATGACCGTCTGCCTGCTTTCGTTCATCGGCTTCCCGCCCACGCTCGGGCTGGTCGGCAAGTTCTATCTCTTCCGCTCCGCGATCGCGGGCGGATTCGTCGGGCTGGCGATCATCGGCGTGATCACCTCGCTCGTCTCCGCGTACTACTACCTGCGCGTCGTTGTGACGATGTACATGAAGGACGGCGCGCCGGCCATCGAGCGCGAGTTCTGGCTCGACCTCACCTGGGGACTCTCCGCCTTTGTGACGGTGGCGCTCAGCTTCGTCCCGCAGACGCTGTTCCTGATGGCAAGCACGGCGTTGTTGAAATAAACGTAGAATTGCCTAAAACAAAAAGAGACTCGCCTCACGACGAGTCTCTTTTTGTTCGCGATGCGTCTCACTGCATCAAATGCTTCAACACCGTGTGCAGGATGCCGCCGTCGCGGTAGTAGTTGACTTCCACTTTTGTGTTCAGCAGCGCGGTGACTTTGAACTCGGTCACGCGCCCGTCGGACTTCCGCGCTTTGACGGTCAACTCGGCCTTGGGCTGGATGCCGTCGCCCAGGCCCTCGATGTCGAGCGTCTCGCTTCCGTCCAGCCCGAGGGACTCGGCGTTCTGTCCGCCAGCGAATTGCAGGGGCAGGATTCCCATGCCCACCAGGTTGGAGCGGTGGATGCGTTCGAACGACTCGGCGATGACGGCCTTCACGCCTTGCAGCATCGGTCCCTTCGCGGCCCAGTCGCGGCTGGAGCCTGTCCCGTATTCCTTGCCCGCCAGAATGACGGTGGGAACGCCCGCTTCCTGATATTTCATCGCCGCGTCGTAGATCGGCATGACCTGCGCCTCGCCTGTCCCGAAGTACTTCGTCCAGTTGCCTTCCTTCGGCGCGACCATCAAATTCTTCAGGCGGATGTTGGCGAACGTGCCGCGCGCCATCACCAGGTCGTTGCCGCGGCGCGTGCCGTATTGGTTGAAATCTTTGGGCTGCACGCCGCGCTCCTGCAGGAATTTCCCGGCGGGCGAGTTGATGGCGATGTTGCCCGCGGGGGAGATATGGTCGGTGGTGATGGAATCGCCGAAAAGTCCGAGGACGCGCGCGCCGCGAATCGGTTGGATCGAAGCCGCGTCGAGCGTCAGGTCCTGGAAGTAGGGCGGGTGATGGATGTAGGTCGAGGCCTCGTCCCACTCGAACAGGTCGCCTTCCTTCACTTTGATGGCCTGCCACATGTCCGAGCCGCTGAACACGTCGGCATATTTCCGCGTGAACATGTCGTTTTTGACGCTGGCCGCGATGATGTCGCTGATCTCTGTTTGCGAGGGCCACAGATCTTTGAGATAGACGGGCGCGCCGTTCGCGTCCGCGCCGAGGGGTTCGTGGACGAGGTCAATGTCCACCGTCCCCGCGAGGGCGTAGGCGACGACCAGCGGCGGCGAGGCGAGGTAGTTCGCCTTGACCAGCGGGTGGACGCGTCCCTCGAAGTTGCGGTTGCCCGAGATGACCGCCGCCGCCACGATGTCGGACCCGGTCACGGCCTTCGCCACCTCGCCGGGCAGCGGCCCCGAGTTGCCGATGCAGGTGGTGCATCCGTAGGCGACGACGTTGAATCCGAGTTTGGAGAGCGGGTCGATCAAACCGGCCAGTTGGAGATATTCCGTCACCACGCGCGAGCCGGGCGCGAGCGAGGTCTTGACGTACGGTTTGACATGCAGGCCTTTTTCCACGGCCTTTTTCGCGACCAGTCCCGCCGCGATCATCACGGACGGGTTGGACGTGTTCGTGCAGGAGGTGATGGCCGCGATCACGACCGCGCCGTGCTTCATCTTCTGCGAGCCGCCGTTGGTCCCGAAGACGGCTTCGCGCGTCAACGCCTCGCCGGAGAGTTCGAAGCCGCGCTCCTTGACGGGGGCGGTCAACGCCTTGTGGAAGGTCTCCTTCATCTCGTCCAGGGCGACGCGGTCCTGCGGGCGTTTGGGCCCCGCGAGGGAGGGCGCGACCGTCCCGAGGTCGAGTTCGAGCATGTCGGTGAATTCAGGTTCGGGCGAGTCCGCGGCGTGGAAGAGTCCCTGGGCGCGGCAGTAGGCCTCGGTCAGGGCGATGGTTTCGTCGGAGCGTCCCGTCAACTTCATGTAGCGGAGCGTCTCCGCGTCGACGGGGAAGTAGCCGATGGTCGCGCCGTATTCGGGAGCCATGTTGCCGATCGTGGCGCGGTCGGGCAGGGACATCGAGTCCAGGCCGGGGCCGAAGAATTCCACGAACTTGTCCACCACGCCTTTTTTGCGGAGCATGTGCGTCACGGTGAGGACGAGGTCGGTGGCGGTGATGCCCTCTTTCAGTTTGCCGGTGAGTTTGACCCCGATCACATCGGGCAGGAGCATGTCCATGGGCTGGCCGAGCATCACGGCTTCGGCTTCGATCCCGCCCACGCCCCAGCCGACGACGCCGAGGCCGTTGACCATGGTGGTGTGCGAATCGGTGCCGACGAGGGTGTCGGGGAAGGCGAGGACTTCCGAGGAACCCGGTTCCTGTTTCGTCATCACCACCTGCGCGAGATATTCAAGGTTGACCTGATGCACGATGCCCGTCATCGGGGGGACGACGCGGAAGTTGCGAAAGGCTTTCTGTCCCCATTTGAGGAATTCATAGCGCTCGCGATTTCTTTGGAATTCGATTTCGGTGTTTCTGTTCAGCGCGTCGGGCGTGGCGAAGAAGTCCACCTGGATGGAATGGTCAATGACGAGGTCCACGGGGACGAGCGGGTTGATCTTCTTCGGGTCGCCGCCGAGACGGGCCACCGCGTCGCGCATCGCGGCGAGGTCCACCACCGCCGGCACGCCCGTGAAGTCCTGCATCAGGACGCGGGCCGGCAGGAACGGGATGCCCGGCCGTCCCCCTCTCACTCCCCCCATTTTCTCCGAAAGTGGGGAGAGGGGGCTGGGCGTCCACGCGGCAATGTTTTTTATGTCCTGCTGGGTGATTTCCTTATCGTTGCACTGACGCAGCGCGGCTTCCAGCACGACGCGGATCGAATAGGGCAGTTTGTTCAGTTTGGTCAAACCCGCCTTTTCCAACGCGTCGAGGCGAAAGATGACGTATTCCCGATTTCCCACTTTCAATACGTCGCGGGATTTAAATAGATCGTTCATGGCTGACTCCTTTGGTTGGGCGATGTTTGCCCTCATTCCCAGCCCTTCTTCAAAGGGAGAGGGCGGGGCGAGGTTTCATCACAAAATCACGAAAAGTACAAAGGAGCGCCTTTGTTACCCTTCGGGTCTTCGTGATGGACAGCAACGCGAGATAGCCCCTCGCGCTACAGTTTCAACTCTTTCTTGACGCTCTTGACCAGGTCGTTCTTATCTTTTTCGGGCAGGAAGGACGCCTGCGCCGCGGCCAGGATGCGCTGCTTGAGCGCGTCCACAGGCACGCCCAGCTCGGCGCAGACGACGCGGTATTCGTGGCTGAGGTTGATGCGTGAAATGGACGGGTCGTCCGAATTGACGGTGACGTTCAGTCCCGCCTCCATCATTTTCGGCAGGGGATGCTTTTGCGACGCGGGGATCACGCCCGACTGCATGTTGCTGGTGACGCAGACTTCGAATACCGTGCCGTGTTCCTTCGCCAGCGCGGTCGTGTAACTGTCTTCCAGCGTCCGCACGCCATGACCGATGCGCTCTACGTCGAACGACTCGATGGCCTCGCGCACGTTCTGCGCGCCGCCCCACTCCCCGGCGTGGATGGTGGTGTGCAGTCCCGCCTGGCGCGCTTCCTTGAAGATGCCCAGGAACGGCTGGGCGGGATATTCCGCCTCGTTCCCGGCCAGGTCAATCCCGACCATCCCGTCCTTGAAGTGTTCCGCCGCCAGCCACGTCACCTGCTCGGCCAGTTCGGGACTTTCGTGCCGATTGACCGAGGCGATCAGTCCGACTTTCACTTTGAATTTTTTCGCGGCCTCGCGCGCGCTGTCCGCCACCCAGTTCATCACATCATGCAGCGGGAAACGCTCGGCGCGCGAAAGCGCCACTGGCGTGAAACGCAATTCGAGATAGCGGACGTTGTCCTTCGCGGCGTCCTCCACCGCCTCGCGGGTGATGCGATGGATCACCTCGGGCGAGCGATAGAAGAGTCGCAGCGTGTTGAACTTGGCGAGGAAATTCTGGAACGTTTGCGGGTCGCCGTCCTGCACCTGCACCAGTCCGCTCAGGCTGGCCGGCACGGTGATGGCGTGCGCCCGCGCGATCTCGAGCATCGTCTCGATGCGCAGGGTCCCCTCCAGGTGGCGGTGCAGGTCCACTTTGGGGAAGGGGCGGAATACGTCGGTGTCGGTGAAGGAACGGGCCACGGTCAACCTAATGTCGTTTGCGTTTTTTCTTGCCGCCGGACTGTGGCTGCGCGGCGGGCTTCGGATCGTCCGCCTCCGCTGCGGCCTCCTCCAGCGCGTCCAGGCTGGGGCGGCGCTGGACGGCAAACAGCCGTCCGATTACCGCGCCGCGGATTTCCTCCAGCAGTCCCTGGAACATTTCCGAAGCGCGGGCTTTATATTGTACCAGCGGATCGCGCTGGGCATAGGCTTCGAGCCCGATCGCCACGCGCAGGGCCTCGACGCGCGTCAGATAATCCACCCACAGTTCGGTGATGGCCGAAAGGAGCAGGCGACGGCGCGACTCGTTGAGCAGACGGCTGCCCGCCTCCCGCAACTTCGCTTCATCCTGACCTTCGGCCGGTTCGCCGCGCTGGAAGGACTCATCCCTCCCCCAGGCGAGAGTCAACTTGTCTTCGGCGCCTTCGAGGTGGTCGAGGATCTCCTCCACCAGGTCCTCCGCCGGCATCTCCTGCATCAACTCGGAGGCGAGGAAACTGTAATCGAAACGCTGGTAAACCTGCTTCACCTGGCGGTGCGTGCGCGTATCGAAGACGTTACGCTGTCCCTGCGAGAGTGAGAGCAGGAAACGAAGCCTGCTCGAATCGTCCGCCAGGTTTTCGCGCTCCAGCAGGGACCGGGCGTCGCGCGCGAGGAGGCCGTCTTCCCCCGTGAGGCGTTCGCGCTGACGCGTCAACGCCGCCTGGCTGCGCGCGGCGACTTCGGCGGTCAAGTCCTCGAAGGCCATCTCGGAGAGATCCTCCTTCGAGAATCCCAGCGATTCGCCGAGGCGATTTTCCACCGCGCCGACGAGGCGCGTCGCCGCCAGGTCGGTCAATTGGTCCGCGACCAGTTCGCGGATCTCCTCCTCGACCGAATCGGGATCGCTGGCGAGGGCGCGCAGTTGGTTGTTGTCGAGTTTGACCGGAACGCGCGCCAGGGATTGCAGTTCTTCCAGCAGTTGCTGGGGCCTGGGTTTTTCCTCGTTGTCGCGCAGGCCGGAGAAGAACATATCCAGCAGGTCTTCGCGTTCCTTCATCTGCGCTTCGAGGGATTCGTCCGCGCGCTGGATGGCAGTCTCGATGGCGCGCTGCAGGTGGCCGTGTTCGATCTCGAGCGTGCGATCGGCCAGATGGACGGCAGCCCGGCCAGGTTCGGGGCTGGAAGCGAATTCGTCCCGGATCACTTTCATCGGGAAGGAGGGATAGAGTTCCCCGGAGACTTGGAACGTGGGCTGCACCTGTTCGAGCCAGGCGGGGAGTCGCCAGAAATTCTCCTCGTTTTCCTGCGCGGTTTCCACGCGTTTGCGGACTTCGGCTTCGAGCATTTCCTGCACGTCGTCGCGCAGGTCTTCTTTGACGAAGATGCGGTCGCGCTGACCGTAGATCTGCGTGCGCTGCTTGTTTAGCACGTCGTCGTATTCGAGCAGGTGTTTGCGGACGTCGAAGTTGGCGCCCTCCACGCGGTGCTGCGATTGTTCGATGATGTTGCTGACGAGGCGCACTTCGAGGGGAAAGGCGTCGTCCACGCGCAGGCGCGTCATCATGGCGCTGACCTGCTCGCCCCCTTGAATCCGCATGAGGTCGTCTTCCAGCGAGAGGTAAAAGCGCGAGGAGCCGGGGTCGCCCTGGCGGGCGGCGCGGCCGCGCAGCTGGTTGTCAATGCGGCGCGCCTCGTGTCGTTCGGTGGCGAGGACGGCCAGTCCGCCGAGGGCGCGCACGATGAGTTCCTGCTCGGTGTGTTTCCAAAACGCGGCGAGGCTCTCGGAGGCTTTCAGCCCGAGGCCGAGGTTGGCGTACAGAATATTGGAGAGTTGCGACCAGTCGTCGCCGCCGGGACGGCCGTACTTCCCGACCAGCGCGGCGCGGGCCTTGTCGAAATATCCGAGGCGGTCCCCGTTCGCGCGGAAGCCGAGGTCTTCTCCGCGCAGAAGGTGCGAGACGAGCGCTTCGAGCGCCTCGGGGTTCGTCATGTCGTAGGGGTTGGCGACGCCTGAGTTGTGTAGGAAGTCCTTCGTGAACGTGACGTCGGTTTCGTCAATCTCGCCGCCGAGTTTGATGTCCACGCCGCGGCCGGCCATGGAAGTGGCAATGGTCGCCGCGCCGAACGCGCCCGCGCCCGCGATGATCTGACTCTCTTCGGTGTGCTTGCGGGCGTTCAACACCTGGTGAGGGATGCCGCCCGCGAAGACGGTTTTCAGGCGAGGCGCGTCGCTCTCGCGCAGCGACAGGATCTCCAGCAGGCGCGGCAGGTTCTCCGCGTCTTCGAGGTTGATGGTGGTCAGTCCCAGCGGTTTGGCGAATTGACGCAGCGCGGCCGGATCCAGTTTTTCGAGCGGGACGTTGAGCGGTTCCAGTTCGGGGACGCGCATCCCGTCTTCTTCGCGCTGGTTCTGCTCGAACCACAGTTTGCGAATCAACAACACCTGCAAAAGGCGGCGGATCGCTTCGGCGCGCAGCCGCGAGGACAGGAAGTCCGAATTTTCGACCGAGGTGGTGCCGATGAGCAGGGGACGTCCCATCACGTGGTTGCGGACGATCTCCGTCACGACGGCGCGCTGTTTGGCTTCCACCGTGCGGTAGATGACGTCGGGGTAGTCTTTGCGGCGCCAGTAGCGCGGCTTCTTTTCCCCGTCGCTCCGGCTGGAGAAAAAGACGACGGGGTAGCCGTCTTCGTCCCTGCCTTTCACCTCCACCAGCGGCGAGTCGGGGCGCGAGGCCTGGTATTCGAGGTTGGTGATGATCGGCGCGACTTCGAGTTTGTAGATCTTGTCGAATTCTTCCGACTCGGTGAGGGCGGTGCCGGTCATGCCCGACAGTTTTTCATACATGCGGAAGTAGTTTTGCAGGGTGATGGTGGCGTACGTCACGCTTTCGGGTTCGATGCGCACGCCCTCCTTCGCTTCCACGGCCTGGTGAAGTCCGTCGCTCCAGCGGCGGCCGGGCATCATGCGCCCGGTGCTTTCGTCCACGATGATGACTTTTCCCGCTTGCACGAGGTAGTCGCGGTTGCGGCGGAAGAGATGCTGGGCGCGTAAGGCCTGTTCGAGGTAGCCCATGAGACGCGCCTGCTCAGGGGTTACGTCCTCCGGCCGGTCGGGGTCCTGAAGCGGCTGGCCGAGGAGTCCCTCCACGCGGGCGATGCCGACTTCCGTCAGCGAGATGGCGCGGTCCTTTTCGTTGATGTCGTAGTCTTCGGATTTGAGTTGCCTCACTACCTGCGCCATCTTCGTGTACCATTCAAGGTCGCCCGAGGCAGGCCCGGAGATGATGAGCGGCGTGCGGGCTTCGTCAATGAGGACGTTGTCCACCTCGTCCACGATGGCGTAGTGATGGCCGCGCTGGACGCGGTCTTCGAGGCGCATGGCCATGTTGTCGCGCAGGTAGTCGAAGCCGAACTCGGAGTTGGTGCCGTAGGTGATGTCGGCGGCGTAAGCCTCGACGCGCTCCACGAGGCGCATGTTGTGCTGGTCTTCGTGCGGGGATTCGCGTCCCGGGTCGTAGAGGAAGGCTTTCTTGCCGTTCTCCGTCGCGGCGGCCATTTGCAGGATGCCGACGGAGAGTCCGAGCGCGTGGAAGATGGGGCCCATCCAGCGGGCGTCGCGGCGGGCCAGATAGTCGTTGACGGTCACGAGGTGGACGCCGCGCCCGGTCAACGCGTTCAGGTAGATGGGAAGCGTGGCGACGAGCGTCTTGCCTTCGCCCGTCCGCATCTCGGCGATCTCGCCGCGATGGAGGATGATCCCGCCGATGAGTTGCACGTCGTAATGGCGCAGGCGGATCGTCCGCTTCGCGGCCTCGCGGACGACGGCAAAAGCCTCGTCCAGCAGGTCGTCTAACGTTTCGCCGTTCGATAGACGCGCGCGGAACTCGTCCGTTTTGGCGCGCAGTTCTTCGTCGGTTAGTTTTTCGAATTCGGGTTCGAGGGCGTTGATTTCGTCCACCAGCGGGAAGAGGGATTCCATCGTCCGCTTGTGGGTGTCGCCGCTGAAGAGTTTGACAAATCCTTTGAGCATATTCGACCTTTCGGCGGGAGATTATAACAGACCAGTTATGGTAAAATGATGGCCGCGCGGGAGTCGCCAAGCGGTAAGGCATCAGCCTTCCAAGCTGATATTCGCGGGTTCGAATCCCGTCTCCCGCTCCTCTGCCAGTGTTCAGTAATCAGTATTCAGTTGCCAGTCACTGATAACTGAAAACTGAACACTGATTACTTATAGCGGGCTCGTGGCGCAGTGGTTAGCGCAGGCGACTCATAATCGCTTGGTCGTTGGTTCGAATCCAACCGGGCCCACCTTGTTTTATGAAAAAGGCTCTCCTGCAATTAACGGGAAAAAGCCAAACACACAAGGAGCGCAAAGGCGCTCAAAGGGTGAAATCGTGCCTATCTCCTAAGATTTTCCTTTGTAGACTTCGTGACCCTTCGTGTTAAAAGGAAATTTCCCGTCAAAAACGGAAGAACCACGAAAAATAGTCTGCGCTCTCTAGCGCAAGGACAACGTTAGAGGACGTCGCTTTGACTTCGCGCAAAAAGACGGACGCTGTGAAAGCGTCCGTCCTTCATTTTGCGGTTGATGCCGCGTCCTGCCGTCAGGCGGCCAGCCATTCTTCAATTTCTCGAATGGCCTGCCGTGTATCCTTGAAATGGATCGCGGTCATGCCGACCGCCCGCGCGCCCTCCACATTCTCGAAGAAGTCGTCCACGAAGACGGCCTCGCCCGGCTGCACGCCAAGCTGCCCCAGCGCGTGGAGGTAGATGCCTGCCTGCGGTTTCACCATCCCCACCTCGGCTGAGATGACGAGGCGGTCGAAGGCGTCGTCGAATTTTTTCCCGGCGATGTAAGCGCGCATCCCCGACCAGGCATTGGAGATCAGCCCGGTCTTCCAGCGCGGCCGCAGCGAGCGGATGAAGTCAATCAGAACCTGGTCCGCTACATCGCCCGCGAAGAACTCGTCGCGGAGCGCGTTCGCCTCACGCGGACGATTGAGGCGGCGCGCAAGCGCCTTCCAGTGAGCCTCTTCCGTGATGTCGCCAAGCGAAGCCGTGCGGCTGGTCTCGCTTTCGAAAACCAGCCGCACGAGGTCTTCATATTCCATGCCGAGCCGTTCAGCCAGGCGCTGGCGCGGCGACTGAAATTCGGTGCGGACAATGACCCCGCCAAGGTCAAAAAAGACGGCGCGGGGCGTTTTGACTGAAGCGGAAATGATTATCCCTTCTTCCCGGCTTTCTTCCGAACCGCTTCCTTGATGGCGGCCTTCTCTTTCTGCGCCTCTTCTTTCGCGGCCCGGGCCTTCTTGGCCTGCTCGTTGATCTCGCGCTTGGTCAATACCGGCGTCATGAGGTCTTTCAACGCGGCTTCGAACACGGCGCGGGTGGTGCGGTTCGATTTACCGCACGAAGCGCAGGCCACGTCGTAGAACCCCAGTTTGGTCGTGTCCATTTGAGCGATGGCGGCCTCGACGGCGGCCTTGTCCAATTTGGCGACGGTTTTGCAATTCCAACAAGTGATATCCATTTGATTACTCCTTGAAATGATGGTGATGGCTCAAGTATATTCGATTTTTGAAACGCTGTCGCGTCTATTTTTTCTTGACGGTCTTTTTCGCGGCGGATTTCTTCGCTGATTTGGCGGCGGACGGCTTCGCGGCGGGCTTCTTCTCCGCTTTGGCGGCGGCCGGCTTCGCGGCCGGCTTCTTCTCCGCTTTGGCGGCGGACGGCTTCGCGGCCGGCTTCTTCTCCGCTTTAGCGGCGGACGGCTTCGCAGCCGGTTTCTTCGCCGCAGGTTTGGATTTCGCGGCCGGTTTCGCCTTCGTCGGGGACGCTTTTGCCTCAGCCTTGACCTTCGGGGACTCCTTCGGGGCCGATTCCGCCTTGATTGCGGCCGGCGCGAGAGTCGATGGGCGGTGGCGCCGGCTGTGAGCCTCGCGGACCGGCGCGGGGGCGGCGGAGGCGGGCTGCGCTTCGGCCGGGGCGGAGGCGGAGGCCGTCCGTTCCTTTTCGAGGCGGGCGGCTTCCTGTTCCAGGGTCTTTAATCCCTCCTGCCAGCCGGGGGTGAACATCTCCAGCCGCTGCCGCGAGACGGAGTTGGCGCGCCGGCAGCGCGGGCAGAAGGCGTCGTAATGGTGCAGGTGTTCAGCCTGCATCCGTTGGAGAGCGGCCAGTTTTTCGAGCCGTCCGATGGTAAAGGGGGTCTGACAGTAAGTGCAACGCAGGTTCATTGGGTCTCCTTTCGTGGAGGAAGAGCGCGCTGGCCTAATTCTACCTGATTTCCCGTGATTTCCCAGCCGGGGCGGATTGTCTTTCAGCCGTCGTTGTTCTCCGCATATCCCGGGGCGCGGCCGGGCCGGAGCGTCTTCTGGTAGATAACGTACTCATGCGCCACCTCCATCCCGACGCGCTGATAAAGACGGGTCGCGCCGGTCAGACTCCCGGCGTCCACGCCCAGGCCGACGGTGTGGATGCCGCGGCGGTGGAACTCGCCAAACGAGTGGAGGAGCAGCGCCTGACCCAGTCCGCGCTTGCGCCACGGGCGGCGGACGCCCAGCGTGCCGACCCAGCCCATCCCGTCGGGTTTGAGGCGGCAGAGCGACATCCCCGCGATCTGGTCTCCGTCCCAGGCGACGAAGTACAGGCTGGGATCGAATCCCGGACGGCGGACGGTTTTCTCCTGCCAGGTCTCATAAGAAATGGGGACGCTCCCCCAGTGGTCTTTGAAGGTTTCCTCCGAGGCGGCGTGTAAGACGCGTCCCTGCCCGTCCGGGTCGTAGGGACGCAGTTCCACGCCCGCAGTCCAAGCCGGCGCGGGAGGCGGCTCGTCGAGCCGAATCTCCATCCGCCATGTGTAGCGGACCGGCGCGTAGCCCTCGTTTTGATGCAGTTCAACGGCGCGCTGGTCCTTCGTTCCAAATCCGTTGCGGAGGTAGACCTGCAGGTCCGGCTCGGCTTGAGGGGCCAATTCGCGGGCGCGCTGTTCCATTGCGCGCAGGAGGGCCGTGCCGATGCCCTGGTTGGGGAAATCGGGGTGGACGTAGCCGTCGCCTTCGAAGGCGGCGAAGCCGTGCCGGTTGTAGAGTTCCTCGTAGCCGACGATTTTTCCGTTGGCGGCTTCTATCACCCACGCGTCGGCCGCGAGGTCGAAGCCAGGGTCCTGCCAGAGATGATGAATCTCTTCAGCGGAAGCGGCCACGGTCGCGTCGCCGTCTGCCGCGCAGACCGCGTAGGTGAGCGCGGCCACTGCCTCCGCGTCCGTTATGCGCGGGCGGCGGAGGCGAAGCCCGGAGGCGAGGATGGGTTGGTTGTTGGTCATGGTGCCATCATTTCTATCATCATATCGTAGGGGCAGACCTATGTGTCTGCCCTGGGTATGTGTCTGCCCTGGGTATGTGTTTGCCCTGGGTATGTGTCTGCCCTGGGTATGTGTCTGCCCTGGGTATGTGTTTGCCCTGGGCGAACACGCAGGTTCGCCCCTACGAATTGGTGGGTGACCGCGCGGGCGAACGCGCGGGGTAAGCGCGCGGGGGAACACATGGGTGAACGTGCGGGGTGAACACGCGGGCGAACGCGCGGGGCGAACGCGTGGGGCGAACGCGCGGGGTGAACGCGCGGGGCGAACGCGTGGGGCGAACGCGCGGGTGAACGCGCGGGGTGAACGCGCGGGCGAACGCGCGGGTGAACGCGCGGGGGAACACATGGGCGAACGCGCGGGGCGAATACGTGGATTCGCCCCGCGCGGGGCGGTGATCACGGAATGGGTTATTCCAGCGGCTTGCGGAAGGTAATTCCCATCTTCACCTGTTTGTAGCCGCAGCTTTGATAGACGCGCAGCGCGCCGCTGGTGTTCTCGCTGTCCACGCCGAGGGCGGTTTCGATCATGCCCATTTCCTTGAACATCTTCATGCTCTGGACGATGAGCGAGCGCGCCAGTCCGCGCTTGCGCCACGGGCGGCGGACGAAGATTCCCTCGGTGTAGCCGCGCTTGCGGTTGTACTCCTCGTTCTCTTCCTTGTTGACGAAGTTCTGCACCGCGCCCGCGATCTGATCGCCGTCCCAGGCCACTTTGAACAGCGAGGGGGCGAAGTTGGGCTGGTGGAGCCAGGCGTCGAAGCGCGCCTCGGTCGGCGCCACGTAGCCCCAGTGGTCGCGGAAGGATTCCGAGTCCGCGTCGAAGATGGCGCGCAGGTGTCCATCCTCCACGGGGCGGACTTCCAGACCCTCGGGCATGGGGAAGTCGGGGAAGGGCTCGGAGAGGCTGCGCGTCATGTCGAACCCGTAGCGGACGGGTTGGTATCCCGCGCCTTCGAGCAAGGCGATGGTTCCTTTCTCAGTGTCCATCGCCCAGGATTGAAAGAAGCGCGGGCCCGCGTAGGCCTGCTCCGCGGCGATCTCGCGCAGGCGCGCTTCGCCGAGAGCAAGCATGGACGAGCCGAGGCCCTTGCGCCTCCATTCGGGGAGGAGGAAGCCGAACACCACGTAGAGACGGGCGCCATCCTCCTGGTGTTCCCAAAAGACGCGGTTGTAGCCGACCATCTGCCCGTCCACTTCGGCCATCAGCATGTCGCGGTACGGGTCGCAGTTTTCGAGGTGAGAGTAATTGTTGACCATCGCTTCGAGCGTGTCGGAGCGTTCGATGTTGTCCGCAGCCTTGCTCCCGTTGATGACGGCCAGCATGAACGGGTAATCTTCGGGACCGCGGAAGCGGCGGAAGACCAGCCCAGGGACGGCGGGCACGGCGGAAAGTTCAGCCGTGAGAGTTGGCGTTGCCATGATGTTTTTCCTTCTTGAAAGTCACTTTCCATTCAACTTCAACCATTCCTCGCGCAGGATGCCCATCTCGATCTCGTCCCAGCGGCGGCCATTGCGGAGCAGCATTTGGCGGCGGCGGCCCTCCTCGCGGAAGCCCGCCTTCTCGTACGAGCGGATGGCGCGCGGGTTGTACTCGAACACGTCGAGCGTGACGCGGTGCAGGTTGAGTTCCATGAACGCGAAACGCAGGGCAAGTCGCATGGCGTCTGTGCCGTAGCCCTTGCCCCAGTAATCGCGTTCGCCGAAGCCGATCCCCACCCAGGCGTTTCCGTGCGCCCAGATGGGAGAAAGGCCGACAAACCCGATGAGTTTGTCTTCGACAAGTTCGCGCACGTGGAAGAAGTAACTGTGGTTCTGGTCGGGATCGAGGTCCTTTTCCAGGAACTCCTTCCATTTTTTTTCGGACCAGGCGCGGGCGGGATCGAAATCCAGCAGGCGGTTGAATTCGCTGTCGCGGCCCCAGCGCGCGAAAGCGGCGGCCACGGTTTGCGGTTCCTCGCTCGTCAAGCGGATGAGTTCGCCTCGGAAGATGTCGGTCATGCCGCGCCTCCTTTCGCAAGCCGCTGCTCCCATTCGGAGTGGAGCAGTCCGTGGCAGGTCAGGTCCCAGCGGCGGTCGTCGCGGTAGAGTCCTTCGCGTCGGCGCGTCTCTTCCACGAAACTGAATTTGTGGACGAGGCCGAGCGCGGCTTCGTTGTATTCGGCCAGCGCGGCGCTGACGCGGAAGAGATTCAGCTCCGCGAACGCGAAGCGCAAGAGCATGGACAGCGCCTGCGATCCATATCCCTTGCCGCGGCAATCCGCCTCGCCGATGCCCAGCCGGAGCCAGCCGTTGCCGTTGTTCCAACTGATCCACTCGATCATGGCTTTGCCGATCAGGCGATCGTCCTCGCGGGCGCGGATGGTGAAGTAGAACAGGTTTTTGTCCTCGTCCATTTGCTTTTCGATGGCCTCGTACTTCTTCTTGACCAGCGCGGGCGAAAGCGGGCGGGCGGGACTGAGGTCCATCAGGCGCATGAATTCGGCGTCGTGCGTCCATCTGGATTCGACGGCGGGATGCGCTTCATGGTCAATGGGACCGAAGCGGATATCCTTTGCCTCGAGCAATTGGGTTTGAAAATCGAGCATTCTTCCTCCGAAAAAACAAAACGGCCGCAGGTCTGCGTGACCCGCGGCCGTGAGACGGAAAAAACAAAACGACCGCGGGCTTTTGCGCCGCGGCCGTTGACGAAACGAGTACGTATAGACTAACGACGGGCAGGCGCAATACGACAAGGCAAAACGCCGGAATCGGCGCTAAAGGTCTTGATGCGGATAACGGTTTTCACCATGGGGCGTGCGCCTCCTTTCGTGAGATTTGCTTTTACAAGCAGGCCGAGTCTATCAGCGCGGCGGCGGAACGTCAAGGTTTGCAGTAAAATTTCATCATGTCTACAGACCAACTTCAGCGCGCCCTGCAACACGGCGAGATCGAACTCAAAGGCCAGTTCCTGCTCGGCTCGAACTACACCTTCCTCGTCAACGTCCGCTACGAAGGCGAGGTCCTCCCCGCCGTCTACAAGCCGACGCGCGGCGAGCAGCCGCTCTGGGACTTCGAAGACAACACCCTCGCCCTGCGCGAGACCGCCGCCTACCTCGTCAGCGAGGCGCTGGGCTTCGGCTTCGTCCCCTACACCGTCCTGCGCGGCGACGGTCCCTTCGGCGCGGGCTCGCTCCAGCAATACATCGAATACGACCCCAGCCGCCACTACTTCAACTTCACCGACGAAGAAAAGGAACTGCTCAAACCCGTCGCGCTCTTCGACCTGCTCTGCAACAACGCCGACCGAAAAGGCAGTCACGTCTTCTTCGACTCGGCGCGCAAACTCTGGGCCATTGACCACGGACTGTGCTTCCACGCTGAAGATAAATTGCGGACGGTGATCTGGGACTTCGCTGGCGAACCGATTCCCGATTCCCTCCTCCCGCCTCTCTCCCGACTTTCAGCCGTCCGTGCCGACCTGACGCCTCTCCTCAGCCCCGACGAAGTCGCCGCCCTCGAGTCTCGCGCCGAACGTCTGCGCGCGACGCGCCGCTTCCCCCTCCTTCCCGAAGACCGCCGCGCCTTTCCCTATCCGCCCTTGTAAGCGACGGCCGCGCCGCCCTTTAAGACCGTTTCTTAACTACACAGATTCTCGCGGATGAAACCATGAGCTATTTACCCGTGCGGATGAACTCGCGCCGCTTCTGGCGCACGTCCACGCCAAAGACGATGAACATGGAAAGCAGGGTCAGGACAAGGAATAGTACCATTCGTTCTCCAATTTCCGCCTATCATAACCGCATTTCAGAAAATTTGACCTGAGAATCAACTAACATCCGGCGAACAAATTTGAAAAGCCAGAACGCAACCGCCCCGATTCGCTCCCGTCCCTGTGCTATACTCGCGGCGATGAAAATCGGCGTCGTCACCGACTCCACCTCCGACCTGCCCGGCGACCTGGCGCAACGCTTCGGCGTTGAAGTCGTCCCCACCATCCTCGTCGTTGAAGGGAAACAATACGCCGACGGCAAGGACCTCAGCCGCGGCGACTTTTACGCGCGCCTGCCCGCGATGCGGACGTTCCCGACCACCGCCGCGCCCTCCATCGGCGAATTTTCCGCGCGCTACCAGAAACTCCTCGACTCCGGCTGCGACTTCGTCCTCTCCATCCACGCCGCTTCGCAACTGACCGCCGTCTGCGACATCGCGCGCCAGGCCGCGGACGACTTCCCCGGCCGCGTCGCCATTGTGGACAGCGGCTCGCTCTCGCTCGGACTCGGCTTCCAGGCGCTGGCCGCGGCCGAAGCCGCCGAATCGGGCGCGGACGTCGAAACAGCCATCGCCTTCATCGCCGACGTCCGCCGCCGACTCCGCGTCTTTGCCGCGCTCGACACGATGGACTACCTCCGCCGCAGCGGACGCGTCCCAGCCGCGGTCACCCTCCTCGGCGGGATGCTCTCCATCAAACCGCTGATCGAACTGACCGACGGCCTGCTCAAACCCGCCGGAGCGACGCGGACGACGCGTCAAGCCGACGAGCGCATGGCCGCGCTGCTCAAAGCGGGACTGCCCATCGAGCGTCTCGCCATCCTGCACACGGGAGCGGAATCCCGCGCCCGCGGCTTCCTCTCCCGCCTCATGGAAGAATGCCGCCGCGATCTGCCGCGCGAGATCCTGGTCGTGAACGTCGCCACCGTCATCGGCGCGCACGTCGGACCCAACGGTCTCGGCTTCGCGGCGGTGAGGGCAAAATAATCTGGTTGTGCTATACTCGTGATGGATGACGAAAGGACGCAGAATGGAATTTACAGTCGAATACGAACAGGAAGAGGATGGACGCTGGCTGGCGGAGGTGAAGGAACTTCCAGGCGTGATGACCTATGGCAGGAACCCCGATGAGGCTGTTGCACATGCCCAGGCATTGGCGTTACGCGTTGTCGCCGACAGGCTTGACAATGGGGAAAGCGTTCCTGCCCTGATGTTTTCTTTCTCGATGGCATGAGCGCTTGGAAGGCGGTTGCGGATGCCGCGCTAACCGCTCGAAAAATCTCTGCGCCTCGCTGCCAGCCTGACAAAATGAACGAACCCGATTCCCCGCCCCTCCCTCACGATGCCCGCGCCCGCCGACGCCGCGCCCGCCGCATGTTATTCCCCGCCGACGCCGAGGGCCAGGCCGCCGTCCTCGCGGATCTGGCGCGGCGCTCATACCCGACCTTTGAACTGTTCATTTACGCCATCCTGAGCGGCGCCATCATCGCCGCGGGCTACCTGCTCGACTCGCAAGCCGTCATCATCTTCGGCGTTCTCGCCGCGCCGATACTCACTCCCTGGGTGGGACTCTCCATCGCCATCGTCACCGGCTCGCCGCGTTATTTCATCCAGACTTTTGCCGCGCTGCTCGTCAGCGCCATCATTGTCTTCCTCATCGGCCTGGCGGCGGGCTTTGCCGAACTCCCCTTCGGGCCTCGCACCCACAACGAAGTCTTTCTCCATGCCGCGCTCTGGCCTCCCGAAATCATCGTCCTCGCCATCGGCGCCGCCCTGCTCGTCGTGACCTTCGTCCGTACCGAAGACAAACCCTACCTGCCCAGCGTCGTCCTCGCGTACGCCTTCTACCTTCCCCTCGGCGCGGCCGGCTTCGGACTCGGCGCCCGCCTCGAGGGAGTCTGGCCGCAGGCCGCGCTCGTGGCGCTCGTCCACTTTGCGTGGGCGACCTTCGTCGGGCTGCTCACTCTCGCCTTCATGCGATTCCGTCCGCGCTCGTTTGGCGGATTCATTTTCAGCCTCGTCCTTTTGATCTCCCTCCTCGCGGTTCTGGCGACGTGGACGGGACTAGGCGGGGCCGCGCGCAGCCTCGTCAATGGGACTTCACCTCCGCCCGCGCCGCTTCCCTCGCCGCTTCCCTCCTTGACTTTCGCCGCGTCGCCCTCCCCGCGGCCGAGTCCCAGCCCGAGCGCTACCCCGCGTCCGCCCAGCCCGACTGTTTCCCCGACCGAGACGCAGGTCCCGGCCACCGAGTCTCCCGCCGAGACGTGGACGCCCTCCCTCATCGTCGAGCCGACTCCCATCTTCGCGCGCATCGACTCGCCCGAGGGCGGCGGGGCCATCGTCCGCGACGCGCCCGGCGGCGAGTACCTGATGACGCTCGGCAACGGGTACATCGTCATCCTTCTCGGCGAAACGGCCGATCGCAACGGCGTGGCCTGGGTCAAGATTCAGGTGGACCGCAACGGCGAAAAAGTGGAGGGCTGGATCATCCGCTCGCTGCTCGCGATCGCCACCCCGGTGGTCAACTGGCAGCCGACGGAGACGCCGACTGTGACGCTCACGCCATAAAAGCAGATCGTGCCCAGGGCGGACACGTAGGTCCGCCCCAACGAGACCGCCTCAGCGAGTCCGCCCCAACGAGCCCAGGGCGGACACGCAGGTCCGCCCCAACGAGACCGCCCCAACGAGCCCAGGGCGGACACGCAGGTCCGCCCCAACGAGACCGCCCCAACGAGCCCAGGGCGGACACGTAGGTCCGCCCCAACGAGACCGCCCCAACAAATTTGCCCAACAGGAGAAAACATGCCCATCCATTTCGGCACCGACGGCTGGCGCGCCGTCATTTCGGATACTTTTACCTTCGATAATCTTCGCATGGTGGCGCAGGCCATCGCCGACGCGGTCGCGTCCGAGCATTGGACCAAGCCGAAGAACGGCGCGTCCGCTCAAAGTCAGGAAAGAATCGTGGTCGGCTTCGACACGCGATTCCTGTCCGACAGATTCGCGGGCGAGGTGGCGCGCGTCCTGGCCGCGAACGGATTCGTCGTCTACCTCGCCCAGTCCGATTCGCCCACGCCCGCCATTTCGTACGCGGTCAAGAATCTCGGCGCGGCGGGCGGGGTGATGATCACCGCGTCGCATAACGCGCCGCGCTATAACGGCGTCAAGTTGAAGGGCGCGTTCGGCGGGTCGGCGCTGCCCGAGCAATGCCGCCGCGTGGAAATCTACATCAACGATAACGAACAGCAGGCGCGCGGACCGAACCTGATGGATTTTCAAAAGGCGCGCGAGGCGGGTTTGATCCAGAGATTCAATCCGCTGCCCGCGTATTACGACCACCTGCGGACGCTCATCAAAAGCGACGTGATCGCCGATAATCCCCAGCGCATCGTAGTGGACTCGATGTACGGTTCGGGGCGCGGCGTGATCAAGGGCTTTTTGCAGGGGACGGGCTGCGAGGTGGCGGAAGTCCGCAGCGAGATGAATCCTGGCTTCGGCGGAGTCCATCCCGAACCCATCGCCAAGAATTTGGGCGCGCTGGCTTCGGCGATCTCCTCGGGGATGGGCGCTTTCGGCCTCTGCACCGACGGCGACGCGGACCGTATCGGCGCGATGGACGAGCGCGGCGTCTTCGTGGACCCGCACAAGATCTTCGCGCTCGCGCTGAAATATCTCGTGGAGAAGCGCGGCATGAGCGGCGCGGTGGTGCGGACGGTCTCAACGACGCGTATGATTGACCGTCTCGCCAAGCGCTATGGTCTCAAACTGTACGAGACGCCCGTCGGCTTCAACCACATCGCCGATTACATGATGAGCGAAGACGTGCTGATCGGCGGCGAGGAGTCGGGCGGCATCTCGTTCAAGGGACACATCCCCGAAGGCGACGGTCCGATCATGGGACTCTTGCTGGTGGAGATCGTGGCCGCCATGAACAAGCCGCTGAACGCGCTGGTGGACGACCTGCTCAAGGACGTGGGCCCCGCGTTCTACGAGCGCACCGACTTGCGCCTCAGCCGTCCCGTCGCGAAAGCCGAGATGACCGAGTTCCTGACGAAGCAAGCCCCCGCGGAGATCGGCGGCGAGAAAGTGACCGAGATCAGTCAACGCGACGGCGTGAAATACATCATGGCCGACGACTCGTGGCTGTTGATCCGCCCATCGGGGACGGAGCCCGTCCTGCGCGTCTACGCGGAGGGGCGGAGTCAGGAGATGGTGCAGGCGCTGTTGGGGTATGGGGAGAAGGTGGCGGAGAGGGTGGTGTGAGACGCATCTTCATCTCCGCCGACCACGGCATGGCGATCGTGTACTTCCTGCAAAGCGACGTCGTCAAGACCCTCCTCGAAGCGGGCGTGGAAGTCGTCGTCCTCACCGACGACGACACCAAAGAAAAAATATCGCAGCGATTCGCGCAGCCGAACTTGACCTTCGAAGGCTTGCGTTTGAAGCGGGCGAATGAATTCGCCACTACTCATCAACCGCGCCTGCAATGGCTGCTCGCCTATCTGCGCCGCGTCGGCGGCTCGCGCCGCATCAACACCGAAGCCATGGACAGTCACATTTGGGAGGTCTGGGCGGAGAACTCGTGGAAGTTCCGCTTGGGGATTTGGATTCCCGCCGCGCTGATGATTCTGCTCTTGCGGAATTTTTCGTGGGCGCGCAAACTCCTCGTGCGGATGCAAAACCGCTTCACGCCTGACCCTGGAATCTACACCGACCTTTTCGACAAATATCAGCCCGACATGGTCGTCGCTTCGACGCCTGGCTGGCGGATGGACCGTTACCTCCTGCGCGAATCGGCCCGCCGCGGCATCCCGAACATGACCGTCATCGTCGGCTGGGACAACTCCTCCTCGTACAACGTCTCAGGCGCGGACGTACAGTGGGCCACGTGCTGGTCTCAACTGCAAAAAGATGAACTCGTCCTCGGCTCGGATTGGGATCCCGACCGCGTCCACATCGGCGGCATCCCTTCGTATGACGGATATTTCCGCAAGCAATGGCTCATGCCGCGCGACGAATATTTCAGATTGCACGGACTCGACCCGAACCGCAAGTTGATTTCATACGCCAGCAGTTTCGTCCACTTCGCGCCGAACTTTCCGAACATCGAAGCGCTGGCGAAACTGGTTTCGTCCGATGCGCTGACGGAGCCTTCGCAGTTGTTGATCCGCCTGCACCCGAGTCACTTTCAGGACAAGCCGAAGATTTTCGCGGAAGAGCGTCAGCGCGTATTTGAACTCGAAAAGAAGTATCCGCATGTGCACGTTGTCCAGCCTGTGGCGTTGGGAGGCTCGCTCGGTTACTACGGCGGCGAAGATATGGACGAGAAATCGTCCATGATGGCGTATTCCGATGTGGTGGTGACCGTTTACTCGACGATGCTAGTCGAGACCGCTGTCCACAACACGCCGATGATCGCCGCCGTGATCGACGCGCCAAACGGCTGGAACAAGCCCAATAAATTTTCGCTCTCGCTAAAAGAGATCGGCAACTGGCCCACACACCAAAGATTCCGCGAGGCGAAAGCAGGACGCGTGGCTGAGAACGAGAGTCAGCTTCGCGACGCGTTAAATGTCTATTTGGCGGATCCAAACGCGGACGCGGCAGCGAGGCGGAAGTTCGTCGAGGACGAGATCACCTTCATTGACGGCACATCAGGCAAGCGCACAGCAGAGTTTATTCTGGAAATTCTCGATACGTACAAGTCAACCACGCGACCATGAAAACAGGCAGCATGTTTCTCTTTTATTTCTCCATCACCCTCGCCATCGCTTCCAGCGCGTTTTATCATTTCGTTGCCAAGAATACGCCCGCGAACGTGAACTTTACGATCTCCCTCCTCGTTACGTATGCGGTCGCTTTTGGCGTTGTGCTGCTGACCCTCTTTTTCTTCCCGCTCCAGGGCGGTCTCGGAGCCGAACTGCGAAAACTCAACTGGGCCAGCGTCGGACTCGCCGTCGCCATCGTCGGCATCGAGTTCGGTTTTTTGCTCACCTACCGCGCAGGCTGGAGCGTGGGCGTGGCCGCGGTGTTGGTCAACGTGGTCGCGACGCTCATCCTCGTCCCTGTGGCGATCTTCCTCTTCAAAGACAAACTGACCTGGGTTAACATTATGGGGATTCTTGTCTGTTTGGTCGGACTGCTCATGCTGAACTGGAAGAGGTGAGGTTTATAATAAAGCCATGCAACGCGCGAATTCTCCATTTCAAATCCCCAGTGGATTGAAGCCTTATTTTCAGGAATACAACCTTGCGAACCTGAATATCGCGGATGACGCAAACCTCATCATCCAGCGCACGTTGGAGTTCGGCGCCTGGGATGAAATCCGCTGGCTGTTTCAAACCTATCGCAGCAAGCGGATCTGTCAATTTGTGCGCCAGTACGGCGAGCGCGGTTTGAAGCCTGTCACGTTTAATTACTGGAGAAAGCTGCTCGGAATCCGTAAATGGAAAAAATCTCCGTTCTTCATGGCAGAGGGGGAATTATGGAATCACTGACGCTTAAGAAGCCTCATTGGGAATCTCTGACGCCTGCTACGCAGGAAGCGTTTCGCTTGCTCGATCAAGTTGAACTCGTCAGAAATTTTTATCTGGCTGGCGGGACTGGCCTGGCTTTGCACCTCGGTCATCGTTTTTCGGCAGATCTGGATTTTTTCTCGAAAGGGGAAAATGTGGTTGGCCCTGCAGAACGCGCCGTCTTTCGCTCTGTTTTGGATGATTCAACATTGGAAATCGTTTACGACAAAGATTCGACGTTTGTCGCAACCTGGCGCGGAGTTGGCGTTAGTTTCTTTTATTTGAATCTATATCCATTAGTACGGCCGACGCTTTCAATCGGCAACATAGATTTGGCAAGCGTGGAGGAGATCGGCGCGATGAAACTTGCCGCCATCATCAATCGCGGCACACGCAAGGACATGGTGGATTTGTATTTCATCCTGCAACAAGTTTCTTTGGACGCGCTGTTTCAAGTTGCCGCGCTAAAATATGCAAAGGCGCGCTCTTTTCCCGTCAATGCCACGCGGGCTTTATCCTATTTTGACGATGCAGAGTCCACGCCGATGCCGCAAATGTTGGACAAGACTCCCTGGCCGAAGATGAAAAAATTCCTGGAAAAAAAAGCGCTGGAAGCGGGACGCAAGCGGTTGGAAGATTTATGGAAATCTTAAGTCGCCTCAAATCCGCCGCCCGCATCCTCCTCAAGGGCGACGCGAAAAAGAAAACCCGCAATCCCATCCCCGCCATCACGGACGAAGAAGCAGCGGAGATCAAGCAATTCTTCCCGCGCGAAAAATTCTTCATCTTCGGCCATGCCCGCTCAGGCACGACCCTCCTGATGCGCCTCGTCCGCCTGCACCCCGAAGTCCATTGCAACTATCAGGCGCACTTTTTCACGCGCCAGCCGCTGCTCAAATCGCTCGTGGATTCCGCCGAGATCGAAGAATGGCTGACGCGCAAGTCCAACCGCTGGAACGACGGACGCGACCTCTCGCCCCTCGTCCTGCGCGCCGCCGCCGACGTGATCCTCGAACGCGACGCCGCCCGCGCAGGCAAGATGATCGTCGGCGACAAAAGCCCCTCGTCCACGATTCACGGTCAGGCTGTGCGCGACCTCCACGCGGTCTATCCCGACGCGAAACTGGTCTACATCGTCCGCGACGGACGCGACGTCCTGATCTCGGAACGCTTCCGCAACTTTGTGGAGGAATCCAAATTCCTGACCGCCGAAGACCGACGCATCATCTCTGACCTTCGGCTGGATCCCGCTCCGTTCAGCGACGGACGCCGCTCGATCTTCACCGAGACCTTCATCCGCCGCGTCGCCAAAAGCTGGATCGCCAACCTGCAAGAGACGGAGTCTGAGGGACAGAGATTGTTCGGCGAAAATTACTTTGCCCTGCGCTACGAAGATTTGCTTTCGACTCCGTTCGATGAGACGACCAAACTCTGGAATTTCCTCGGCGTGAAGAAAGTGGACGCCGCGCTGGAAAAAGAAATCGTCACCGAGATGTCTTCCAACCCCGACGAGGAATGGCAGGAACGCCGCAACGGCGACATTTCCTCCTTCCTTCCCAAAGGACAGGCTGGGAATTGGTCGCGTCTCTTCACCGCGCGCGATAAGTCCATCTTCAAAGAGGCCGCGGGCGCGATGTCGGTGAAATGGGGATATGAGAAAAACAACGATTGGTAATGATAATGACGAACTTATTGGGACCGACCTGCGTTGGGGCGAACCTGCGTTGGGGCGGACGTTGGGGCGGACCTGTTGGGGCGGACGTTGGGGCGGACCTGTTGGGGCGAACCTGCGTTGGGGCGGACCTGCGTGTCCGCCCTGAGAAAACCTGGGCAGACATCTGGGCAGACACATAGGTCTGCCCCTACGAGGCCACATAGGTCTGCCCTTACGAGGAAACAATGAAATTTTTGATCGCTGGTCTTGGCTCCATTGGACGCCGTCACTTTCGCAATTTGGTCGCGCTGGGCGAGACGGACATCGTCCTCCTCCGCAGTCACCGCGCCACATTGCCCGACGACGAACTGATGGGCTATCCCGTCGAGACCGACATCCGCGCCGCGCTGACGAAGCGCCAGCCCGACGCGGTTATCGTCGCCAACCCGACCTCCCTGCACATGGACGTTGCCATCCCCGCGGCGGAGGCGGGCTGCGCCATCCTGCTGGAGAAACCCATCGCCGATTCGCTCGACCGCGTGGACGAACTTCGCGAAGCCGCCGAAAAGAGCGGGAGCAAGATTTTGGTGGGATTTCAGTTTCGCTACCATCCCACGCTCAATAAAGCGCACGAACTGATTCAGGCGGGCGCGCTCGGACAGGTCCTCGCCGTCCACGCGCATTGGGGAGAGTACCTTCCGCAGTGGCATCCATGGGAGGATTACCGCCAGTCGTACGCGGCGCGCGCCGATTTGGGCGGGGGCGTCCTGCGAACGCTCACACATCCGCTGGATTATCTGCGCTACCTCGTCGGCGAAGTGAATTCGCTCTGGTCGTTCAATGGACATCTTTCATCGTTGGAGTTGAACGTGGAGGATGTCGCTGAAGTTGGGTTGAAGTTTATCAGTGGGGCGGTGGGAAGCGTCCACCTCAACTATGTGCAGAGACCCCCGGCGCATCGTCTCGAAATCATCGGGACGGGTGGGACTCTCCGCTGGGACAATACGGACGGCATCCTTCACTTCTTCAAAGCGTCCGCCGTGTTCGGGACGTGGAGCGACTCTCCGCCCGCGTCCATCGTCGAGACGTTCGCGCCGCCCGAAGGCTTCGAGCGGAACCAGCTCTTCGTGAGGCAAACGCGTCATTTTGTGGAGGTCGCTGCGGGGGAGTCCGAACCGAGGTGCACGCTTGCGGATGGCGCGGCCGCCCTCCGTCTCGCGCTGGCCGCGCAAGAATCCCAAAAGTCGGGGCGGGTGTTCAATTTTCGGTAGGGGCAGACCTGCGTGTCTGCCCTGTGTCCGTCCCGTGTCTGCCCAGGGCGAACACGCAGGTTCGCCCCAACGTTCGCCCCAACGTTCGCCCCAACGTTCGCCCCAACGTTCGCCCCAACGTTCGCCCCGACGTTCGCCCCGACGCGCGTGTTTGTCTCGACGTTTTTAAATTCCAAAATTCAATTGCTGAATTTTGGAGTATAATTTGCGGGCGTTTGAAAAACCATGTAGTGACGACTTCAGTCGTCCTATCAATTTTGGAGTAAACAATGGCAAAAGCAAAACTGATCCCTCCCTATGGCGGAAAACTGGTAAACCTGGTCGTCGAAGGGAAAGAGCGCGAGGAACTCCTGGCTAGCGCGTCCAAACTGCCTTCCATCAAAATCACGATGCGGAATCTGTGCGATCTGGAGTTGATCGCTTCGGGCGGATTCTCGCCCCTGACCACTTTCATGGGCAAGGCCGATTATGACCGCGTCCTGCGCGAGATGCGTCTCTCGGACGGGACGCTCTTCCCGCTGCCCATCACATTGACGGCGGACCCGGCCGAACTTCCCGCGGTCGGCGAGGAACTTGTGCTGCGCAACGCCAACAACGACACCATCGCCGTCATGCGGCTGGACGAGGTCTTCCGCTGGGACGCCGATGTGGAGGCCGCGCTGGCGTACGGCTCCACCGATCCGAAGCATCCCATGGTCTCGGAAATGCAGCGCTGGGACAAGGTCTGCATCAGCGGCCCGATCAAGGTCGTGAACATGCCGAAGTATTACGACTTCGTCAGCCTGCGCCGCACGCCCGCCGAGGTGCGCGCCATTCTGGAGAATATGGGACACGACAACGTGGTCGCGTTCCAGACGCGCAACCCGCTCCATCGCATCCACGAAGAGTTGACCAAGCGCGCCGCCGCCAAAGTGAAAGGCTCGCTGCTCATCCATCCGGTCGTGGGCATGACCAAGCCCGGCGACGTGGACCATTACACCCGCGTCCGCACGTACAAGGCGCTGGTGGACAATCACTACGACAAGAGCGCCACCCTGCTCAGCCTGCTTCCGCTTGCCATGCGCATGGCGGGACCGAAAGAAGTGTTGCTGCACGCCATCATCCGCCGCAACCACGGGGCGAATCATTTCGTGGTCGGACGCGACCACGCGGGGCCGGGGAACGATTCCACAGGCAAGCCGTTCTACGGTCCGTATGACGCGCAGGAGAACATGAAGAAGTACGAAGCGGAGCTCGGCGTCAAGATGATCCCGTTCGAGATGCTCGTCTATCTTCCCGACGAAGACCGCTACGTCGAAGAGAAGGACGTGCCGAAGGGCGCAAAGACCGCCAACATCTCCGGCACGCAGGTCCGCGACCAATATCTCGCCAAAGGCAAACTGCTCCCCGAATGGTTCACCCGTCCCGAAACCGCCGAGATCCTGCGCGAGATGTACCCGCCGCGCCACAAGCAGGGATTCTGCGTCTGGTTCACAGGCTTGAGCGGGTCGGGCAAATCGGCCACCACGCAGGTGCTGACCACGCTGCTGCTCGAACGCGGCCGCGAGACCGCCATCCTCGACGGCGACGTGGTGCGCACGCACTTGAGCAAGGGACTGGGCTTCAGCAAGGAAGACCGCGACACCAACATCCTCCGCATCGGATTCGTGGCGGGCGAGATCGCCCACGCGGGCGGCATCGTCGTCTGCGCGGCCATCAGCCCGTACCGCGCCACGCGCAACGAAGCCCGCAAGATGGTCGGCGAGAACTTCATCGAAGTCTTCATGGACACGCCCGTCGAAGTCTGCGAAGAACGCGACGTGAAAGGCCTCTACGCCAAAGCGCGCCAGGCCATGGCCGACGGCAAGCCGATGGGCTTCACCGGCATTGACGACCCGTACGAACCGCCCATCGAACCCGAGATCACGCTCCTGGGTTACGGGGCCACGCCCGAGGAAAACGCCCGCAAGATCGTCGCGTACCTCGAAGAGCAGGGCTACCTGCTGCCACAGTAGTTGCTTGACATGGATACGCAATACGCAGTACGTACTACATATTGCGTGTTGCGTATCTTTCTTTGAATGACTTCTCACCGACTCTCCTTCGCCTCCTTCCTGACGTTGGGCCTGCTTGCCGCTCTCGGATGTTTTCTCGTCCTCAAAGCGACTCCCGAAGGCCTCGGCCTCTCCGACGATTCCATCGCGTACATCGCGGGGGCGCGCAGCCTCCTGGCGGGAGACGGCTACCGCGCCGCCTGGCTCGAATCGAACAAGCCGGTGACTCATTTTCCTCCGGCCTTTTCGGGAACGCTGGCGTTGATCGGGCTGACCGGAGCCAATCCCATCAACGTGGCGCGGCTGCTCAACGCCGCGCTGTTCGGAATCAACGCCGCGCTGCTCGGTCTGCTCGGCTGGCGCGCGGCGAAATCGTCCCTGGCGGGGATCGTCCTCGCCGCGCTGGTCGTCGTCAATGCCTCGCTCTTGCGCGTCCACGCGGTCGCGATGAGCGAGCCGCTGTTTTTGTTTTTCAGCCTGATCGCGTTTTTGCTCTTCGCCTTTTATTTCGATTTCGGCAAACCGGCCTGGCTCCTTGCCGCCGGCCTCGTGAGTTCCCTCGCCTACCTGACGCGCTACTCCGGCCTCGCGCTGGCAGCCACCTTTGTACTGACGCTCATCCTCTTGAACGAGACCTGGAAGAAGCGTCTCTCCTCCGCCGCGCTTTTCCTCGCCGGCTTCCTGCCCCCGGCCCTCGCGTGGGGACTCCGCAACCGCCTCGTCGCGGGGAACGCCACCAACCGCACGTTCGTCTGGCATCCCGTCACGCCCGAAACGCTGCGGCAGGGACTTCGCACATTCTCTGAGTTCCTCGTCCCTGTGGAGGAATGGCGGCGCGAGTTGTTCCGAACGCCGCAGATCTTCACCGCGTTCGCCGTCCTGGTCCTCCTGGCGATTCTGCTGTGGATTTTAGTCAATGGCTTGCGGCGATTCTTCAAGCCGCCCATGCCCATGCCCGAAGCGATCGGCTTCACCAACGGGTTGTACATCTTCGGCTACCTCGCCTCGACGCTGTTCTCGATCAGCCTCTTCGACGCCAGCACGCCGCTGAAGGTTCGCATCCTCGCGCCGCTCTACTTGCCGCTCATGCTGCTCCTCGTCTGCGCGGGAACGTGGATGTGGAAAAATTTCAGCCTCATTGGACGCGCGGCCATCGTCCTCCTGACGGTCTATATTTTCGGCGTCTCCATCACGGGGCAGGCGCGCGCGGTGACGGAACTCTCCAAAGGCGGGCAGGGATACGCGTCGTTCAAGTGGTACGATTCGAAAGTCATCGCGTATCTGAAAACCCTGCCTGCCGATGCGCCCATTTACACCAACGAGCCGGGCGCGGTCTATCTCTACCTGGGGCGCGGCTGCCGCGTCCTGCCCGAACGCGTGGACCCCGTGACGGGCCTCGCGTGGGATAATTTCGACGCGGGCATCGCATCCGTCCGCGACGACGTGCTTGCGGGCCGCGCCGCGCTGGCGGTCTTCGACGCGGCCGCCGACGCCGATTTCGACCTGTTGACGTCCGGCCTGCCGCTGGCGTTCAAAGGCGGCGGGGGCGCGGTCTTCTACGCGTCGCCGTAACCGAGGAGTATGATGACCATTCAGGAAAAATTCGATTTGACCGGACGCGTCGCCGTCGTGACGGGCGGCGCGGGATTGCTCGGCAGGGAATTTTGCCGTACGCTCGCCGAAGCAGGCGCGGCCGTCGCGGTCGTTGACCTGGACGCGGACGCGGCCAATCGGGTCGCGTCTGACCTGACCCGCGATGGATTCCGCGCGCAGGGGATCGCGGCGGACATCACCGATCCCGCGTCGGTGGACGCGCTGACCGCCTCGGTCCTCTCGACGTTCGGGCGGGTGGACATCCTCGTCAACTCCGCGGCCCTCGACCCGAAGTTCGACCCCGACGCGGCCGCGCGGGGGATCGCCCCAGGCGCGTTCGAGGACTATCCGCTCAAAGATTGGAACGCGGCGTTGAATGTCAACCTGACGGGCATGTTTCTCGTCACGCAGGCCTGCGTCAAACAGATGGTCGCGCAGGGAAGGAAGGGGAGCGTCATCAATATCTGTTCCACGTATGGACTTAACGGCCCCGACCAGCGCATCTACATCAAGGACGGGAAGCGCGTGGCGTTCAAGCCTGTCTACTACACCGTGACCAAAGCGGGAGCGCTGGGATTCACCAAATATCTCGCCGCCTATTACGCGGGGACGGAGATCCGCGTCAACGCGCTCACCCCTGGCGGCGTGTTCAACAACCACGAAGAATACTTCGTCGCCAACTATTCCGCCAAGACCATCCTCGGCCGCATGGCGCGCAAGGACGAGATGAACGGCGCATTGCTGTTTCTCGCCTCGGATGCGTCCTCGTACATGACGGGGAACAATGTGGTGGTGGATGGAGGATGGACTGCCTGGTAAGATAATTAGAGAGCAGTCCGCGCTCCAACTACTCTCTGCTCTCTGTTCGCTACTCTCTTCACTATGACCGAAGTCCTCGCCCTCATCCCCGCTCGCGGCGGCTCGAAAGGCATCCCGCGCAAGAATATCCGCAACTTCGCGGGCTATCCGCTCATTGCATGGAGCATTGCCGCGGCGAAGCAGGCCGCCTCCGTGACGCGCGTCCTCGTCAGCACAGACGACGAGGAGATCGCGGCGGTCGCCCATCAGTTCGGCGCGGAGACGCCCTTCCTGCGTCCCGCCGAGTTCGCGCAGGATCACACCACCGACTTGCCCGTGTTCGTCCACGCGCTGAAGTGGCTGGACGAACACGAGGGCTACAAGCCCGATGTGACGGTGCAACTGCGCCCGACTTCGCCCATCCGCCCGCGCGGACTGGTGGACAAGGCCGTCAAAATTTTGCTTTCCCATCCCGACGCGGACAGTGTGCGCGGCGTCGTCTCGGCGGGACAGAATCCGCACAAGATGTGGCGACTGCCCGATGGCGAAAACGCGCCGATGAAAAACCTGCTGGACGTGGACGGGATTGACGAGCCGTACAACGCGCCGCGGCAAATCCTCCCGCCCGTCTACTGGCAGACGGGTCACATCGACGCGGTCCGCGCGGAGACCATTCTCAATGGCTCGATGAGCGGGAAGAATATTTATCCACTGATTATTGACTCGGTCTTCACCGTGGACATTGACAACCTGCAAGACTGGGCGCGCTACGAGCATCTCGTCGCCGCGGGCGGACTGGACATGGTTTGGGCGGGACGGGCGCGGCGTCCGATGCCCGCGTCTGTGAAGTTGATCGTTTCGGACTTCGACGGCGTCGTCACCGATAACCGCGTCTGGACGGACGAAAACGGCAAGGAAACGGTAGCCGCTTCACGGTCCGATTCGATGCACATCCGCACGCTGCGCGAGCGCGGGGTCGAAGTCATGATCCTGTCGTCGGAGCCGAATCCCGTCGTCCAGGCGCGGGCCGCGAAGATGGGCGTGGACGCCGTCCACGGGATAGACATCCGCGGCAAGGGCGAGGCGTTGACAAAGTTGCTGGCTGAGAGAAATGTCGAGCCTGCGAATGTGGTATACATCGGCAACGACTTGAACGACCTGCCCTGCTTCGAGATCGCGGGCTGGGCTGTCGCCGTTGCGGACGCGTATCCCGAAGTGTTGCAAGCCGCCGATCATGTGCTGTCCAAACCTGGCGGTCACGGCGCGGTGCGCGAAGTGTGTGAGTTGGTGTTGAAGAAGATAGAGAGCAGAGAGTAGAGAGTAGAGAGCAGGGGTTGGAGATTGGTTTTGACTGCTCTCTGTTCTCTAGCATCTCATAACTGTTTGAAGGAGACTACATGACACGCGAAATCAAACTCGGAAATCGCATGGTCGGCGACGGGCATCCCGCCTACGTCATCGCCGAGATCGGGATCAACCACAACGGCGACGTCGGCATCGCCAAAGAGATGATCAGCGCCGCGGCCCACGCGGGCGCGGACGCGGTCAAGTTCCAGAAGCGCACGCCCGACGTGTCCACGCCCGAGGCGCAGAAGAGTCAAATGCGCGAGACGCCGTGGGGCTACATTCCCTACATCGAGTATCGTTACAAAGTCGAGTTCGACGCCGCGCAGTATCGCGAGATTGACCGTCACTGCAAAGAGAAGGGCATCGCCTGGATGGTCTCGGTGTGGGACGAACCCGCTGTGGATTTCATGGAGCAGTTCGACACACCCGCGTATAAGATCCCGTCCGCCTCGCTGACCGACCACGCGCTGCTCAAATACACGCGCAAGACGGGCAAGCCCGTCATTATTTCCACGGGTATGTCTACGATGGAACAGATCCACAAAGGCGTGAAAGCGGTGGGCGAAGAAAACCTTGTCATCATGCACTGCACTAGCGCCTATCCGTGCGAGCCCGAGGAGTTGAATCTTAAAATGATCGAGACGCTCCGCCGCGAATTCCCTAACACCCCCATCGGCTATTCGGGACACGAAGTCGGCCTCGTCCCCTCGACGATCGCCGTCTCGCTCGGCGCGTGCATGGTGGAACGTCACCTGACGCTCGACCGCGCCATGTGGGGCAGCGACCAGGCCGCGTCCGTCGAACCTGGCGGCTTTGAGCGCCTCGTCAAATACATCCGCGTCACCGAGGCGGCGTTGGGCGACGGCGTGAAGAAAGTGTACGAATCCGAGAAGTCGTCATTAAAGAAACTGCGCCGCGTCAATGACGAGTAATGCGGGTTACAAGTTGCGTGTATACTTGCAAGCCTGTGGTGATCAATGCGACTGACTCAAAGCCTCCGCCGCGCTCTTAGACCTGTCGGGAAAAACCTGCAAGCCGTCGCGCGTTGGAAGAGACTCTCTTTCGACGACGCGCCGCCCATCTTCGGCAACGCCAAACCGAAGAGCGGCTCGCACCTGCTCCTGCAAGTCCTCAACGGCTTCACGCGCATCATGCCCTACCGCTACGTGGAGGCCGAACCCGTGCGGACGATCAACAAGGACGGCGGACGGCGGACGGCGGACCGCGTGCTGTCAGACTTGAAGGCGATCCCGCGCGGCGTGATTGGCTGGGGATACGTGGACGCCACGCCCGAAAACGCGTCTTTCCTGACTTCGAGCGGGCGCGTCAACTTCTTCATTTACCGCGACCCGCGCGACCTGCTCGTCTCACAGGTCTTCTTCGCCACCGACATGCACGAAGAGCATGGCATGCACGACTACTATCAGTCCCTGCCCGATTTCGGCGAGCGACTTAAAGTTGCCATCACTGGCGTTGACCGCGACGGACTCTACATGGTCAGCGTAAAAGGACGCTACGAGGGCGTGTTCCAATGGCTCGAGCAGCCCAACGTGATGTGCATCCGCTACGAGGATTTGGTGGACCGCCGCGAGTCCACGCTGGCGTCCATGCTCGACGAGGTGGAGCGGACAGGTTACAAAATCCCCACGCCGCGCGAGACGGCGGCCGCGATCCTGGTCGAGGCGATCCAGCCGAAGAAGAGTCGCACCTTCCGCGTGGGCAGGACGGGCAACTGGAAGGAATACTTCACCGACGAACACAAACGCCTGTTCAAGGACGTGGCGGGAGACCTGTTGGTGAGGTTGGGGTACGAGGCGAGTAATGATTGGTGAATTGAAATCGGCCTTGGGAAGTGTTGTATAATTCCCGCAGGAGATTTACCATGAACGCCCAACAGATCCTTGCCGACATCCACGCGCTGGAGGAGGATCTGCTCGCCTTCGAGCGCAAATACGGAATTCGCTCCGAAATATTCTACGCGGCTTATGTAAATGGCGAAGAACCCGAAAGGGATGAGTGGGTTCTTGATTTTGGCGAGTGGGGCAGCGTGTACAAGACCTGGCTGGAACGCCAGGCGCAGTATCGGAACGAAATCCGCCGCCTCCAGCATAATTCTTCCCCGCTGGCTGGCCTTATTCGGGTCTCCGCCGCATGAGCGATTTCTTTCGCACTCCTGAAGATTACGAATTATTTTTGTATACATTGGTCGAGCGGTTTTCTGAAATTAATCGCTCGACTCAAGTAACGCCAGAGAAAGAACTACTGGCGGACTGAGATGCGTGTCGTTTTCGATACGAATGTCCTGGTCAGCGCGTTGCTGTTCGAAGAATCGATGCCTGCCCAGGCATTCTTTTTTGCCGTTGCTAAAGAGGCGAAAAACGGACGATTTCCGCCAGTTTGTACGGAAGCCTTACCTTTATAACAAATCATGTTTCAAGATTTCTTCACCCAACGCCTCAAGCGCGGACTGGTCCGCCGCTTCAATAATCTCAAGATCGCGCGGATGGCAAGGCTCGTCACCCGCCAATCGCCACCCGCCGAAGGCGCGCCCATCGTCTTCTTCAAAGCCTCCACAGGCATTGACGATTTCTCGTGGAACAGCGGCTTTCACCTGCTCACATCCTGGGCATTGCGATTGAAGGGAATCCCTGTCGCGTATTTTGCATGTCACGCAGGGATGAGCAAATGTGTGCTTGGCACGAACCGCGATGACGTTTACAAACCCATGCCGTGTAAGACGTGCATCGCGCAGTCGAAGTCGTTGTACGCAGGCGTACAAGCAGACGGGGGGGCAGGGACACAGGTAAATTGGTTCGATTTTAAGCGGGACGAAAAACTCGCGTCAGCCGTCGCTCCGCTTTCTCTGCAAGAGTTGATGAAGTTCGAATGGCAGGATCTTCCCCTCGGCGCGCTTTGCCTGCCCGGTCTGCGCTGGATTCTCCGCATCCATCACTTGACCGACGACGAGCCGACGCGCTACCTGCTGCGCGAGTACATCCTCTCCGCGTGGAACGTGGCGCGGAAGTTCTCGAAATTCCTCGACGAGGCCCAGCCGCGCGCGGTGGTCGTCTTCAACGGACAATTCTTCCCCGAAGCGACGGCGGCATACCTAGCTCGCAAGCGCGGCATCCGCGTCGTCACCCACGAGGTGGGACTCCAGCCCGCCTCCGCCTTCTTCACCGACGGCGAAGCGACCATCTACCCGATCCATATCCCCGCTGAATTTGAGATGACCGCGGAGCAGGACGCCAAACTCGATTCGTATCTGGCAAAACGCTTTCAAGGCGACTTCACGATGGCGGGCATCAAATTCTGGCCGGACATGAAGGGACTCGACGAGTCGTTTTTGCAGAAAGCCGCGCGGTTCAAGCAGATCGTCCCCATCTTCACCAACGTCATCTTCGACACGAGTCAGCCGCACGCCAACACGGTTTTCGAGGATATGTTCGCCTGGCTGGATATGGCGCTCGAAGTGATTCGCCGACACCCTGAGACGCTCTTCGTCGTCCGCGCGCACCCGGACGAGACGCGCGTCCGCAAAGCCAGCCGCGAGACCATCGAAGATTGGGCGACGCGGCGTGGGGTCAGGGAGGAAGCGAACGTCGTCGTTGTGGGTCCGAAGGAGCCGTTGAGTTCGTATGAGTTGATTCAGCGCTCGAAATTCGTCATGGTCTACAATTCGACCATCGGGCTGGAAGCCTCCATTCTGGGCGCGGCAGTCTTGTGCGCGGGCAAGGCGCGCTTCACGCAATATCCCACCGTGTTCTTCCCGCAGACGGTCGAAGACGTGAGGAGGACAATGGAGGGATTTTTATCGGCGGAGCGGATCGAGATCCCGCCTGAGTTCAAGCGCAACGCGCGGCGGTTTTTGTATTACCAGCTGTTCCGCACGTCCCTGCCGTTCGGGGATTTCCTCGTGCCCTCGGTGCGGACGACGCAGACGAAGTTGAAGTCGTTTGGTCTGGACGAACTGCTGGAAGCGGACGCGGCAAAGACCGTATTGAAGGGACTTTTGGAAAACGGGGATTTTCTCCTGTCGCAGGACTGACTTAACGGCAACCCCCGCGATTTCTCGCGGGGGCGCCTTTCGCCAACTCAAAGGAGAGAGAGATGATCTACAGGCTTGCGGCCTGCGGATTTATAAGGGTGAGTAATCCGGGTTGGTGCCGCACCACTTGCAGGCGGCCTTGTCCAGCAGGTTGCAGACTTCGGCGTTGGAACAGCGGTGGGCGATGACGCGGGGCGGCTGGTCCGGGAGATGGTCGGCCGGGTACGCCATTTCGGTTTCCAGCGTGACCTCGCGGCCGGCGTTCTCGCAATACTCGATCTTTTCAACTTGCCAGGCTCGATACGCCATTTCAGCCTCCAGATTACGTCCATAGTTTACGGGATTTAGGATGAAATTTCCAGTGACACGCGTCATTTCCTGGTTTGACAATTGGCCTGATTCTGAATGACATTCCTCGTTTTTGTCCGATTAATGTCCTGCCTCCGTCAGCGGCGCGCCAGGCGCAGGATGCTCCCGCTCAGGGATGCCATGTAGAGTTCGCCGACTTCGTCCACGCCGAAGGAGGAGACTTGCGCGCCCGTCTCGAACAGGATCGTGGAAACGGCGGTCTCGTCCGCCGCGCCCACTGTCCGAAGCGCGCCCCACACCTTGCCGGAGCAGAAGTCTCCGTAAAGATAGACGCCCTGCCATTCGCGCATGGCGCCGCGGTAGACGTATCCGCCCGTCACCGAGCAGCCCTCGTTGTGGCTGTATTCGAAGAGCGGCGGACGGTAATTTTCGGGGACGGCGCCTGTTGTGTAATCGTGCATTCCCTCGAAGCGGTTCCAGCCGAAGTTGACGCCGCCGGGCGTGCCGGCCGGCAGGAAGTCAATCTCCTCCCACTCTCCCTGTCCCACGTCGCCGATCCACAGGTCGCGGGTTTGCGGGTCGAAGGAGAAACGCCAGGGATTTCGCAGCCCGTAATGGAAGATCTCGTTCCCGAAGGGATTGTCGGCGGGGATGGCGTACGGGTCGCCGTTGTCCACGTCAATTCGTAAAATTTTTCCGAGCAAAGTTTTCAGGGACTGTCCGTTGCCGTACGGATCGCCGCCCGAACCGCCGTCGCCGAGCGCGATGTAGAGGTAGAAGTCCGGGCCGAAAGCCAGCCCGCCGCCATTGTGATTCCCGAAGGGCTGTTTCACCGTCAACAGGCGGACTTCGCTATCCGGGTCGGCGTTTTGGTCGAGCGGCGCGTGGAAGCGCGCGATCACCGTGTCTCCGCCGCGTTTGGTGTAGTTGACGTAGAAGAAGCCGTTTTCCTTGAAAAGGGGATGAAACGCCAGCCCCAGCAAACCCTGTTCGTTGTCGCTGTCGTCCACGCGGTCGCGGATGTCGAGGAACGGCTCTGCGACCAGCCGTCCGTTTGCCAGCACGCGGATGACGCCCGGCTGCTCTACGATGAACAGGCGTCCCGAGCCGTCGCCCGCGTTTTGGATGTCTACGGGACGCTCAAGTCCATCCGCGACGGTTTCCCACTGGTACGAATCGGGATTCGGGAAATCCGTCACGCCTCCGGGCTGGACGGTGGGGGCGGGTTCCGTTTCCGGGGCCGCCGTCGCCGGGGACGGGGCAGCCGGCGCGAGCGTGGCGGGAGGCGGCAGGGTCGGGACGTGCGTGGCCGGCGCGGGTGTCAAAGCCGGCGCGCAGGCCGTCGTCAAAATGAGAGTCAGGATCGCGAGTCGTCTCATCGCTTTTCGTCGGGCAGTTCGGTGGTCTCCGCCTCCACGATCTCGTCGGACGGCGAGACGGCGGGATTGACCGCCAGGCGCTGCATGTGTTCCTGCACCACGTCGGGCGGGCAGAGTTCCACGAAGAGATAGTTGCCCAGCGACACGATGGCGATATCGTCCAGCGCGCTCAGCCCCGGGATCGCGGAGATCAGGTCGATCGGAAAGACGAGATACGCCAGCGTCGCCACTGGCAGAAGCTTGATGAACGCGTTGACGCGTCTGTCGCCCATGAGCCGCAGGATGAGTTTGAGGCGCACAACGAGATCGTGCAACATCCCGCCGGAGGGCGAGACGACGATGCTGCCGGGTTTCTTTTCAGACATGGTGTCTCCTGGAAAATAAGGTACGCTAAATTATACGCTGAACGGGTAAGTTTTTTGCAAATTGGGCTGTCTGCCCAATGTATGGAAATTCGAAAATGGAGCGATTACAAATGGAAATGATCATTGACTTCCCCGGCGGCGCGCGCGTGGACGCGCACTTCCGCGGCCACGACCTGCCCACCGATCAGCCTCCCCAGGGCGGCGGCCAGGATTCAGCCCCCATGCCTTTCGAGGTCTTTCTCGCCTCCATCGGGACTTGCGCGGGCATCTACGTCCTCGGTTTTTGCCGCCAGCGCAACATCCCCGCCGAGGGCATCCGCATTGTCCAGCGCAACCACCGCAACCCGTTCAACGGCGCGCTCGAAAAAGTGGAACTGGACATCCAGGTCCCGCCCACGTTCCCAAAGCAGTATCACAGCGCCCTCATCCGCTCGGCGGACCTGTGCCTGGTGAAGAAGACGCTCGAAAATCCGCCTAAATTCGAGATCACTACCACCGAAGTCCAGCCAGCCTGACGCGCCTTCGGAGACCTCGTTTCCCAAACGCCCGGAACAAATTGGGGCGCGGAGAACGAGGTTTTGCTTTAAAATCCGCCCATGCCCTTTTTGATTGACGGCCACAACCTGATCCCCAAACTCGGTCTCAGCCTGCGCTCGGTGGACGACGAGATGGAACTGGCGACGATCCTGCAAGCCTGGAGCCGCGCCGAACGGACGAACGCGGAGGTCTACTTCGACGGCGCGCCGGCCGGTCAATCCGGGACGAGGAAGTGGGGACGCGTCGCCGGGCATTTCGTCCGCCTCGGGATCACCGCCGACGCGGCCATCCGCGCCCGGTTGAAATCGCTCGGCCGCGCGGCCCGCAACTGGACGGTGGTCACCTCGGACCGCGCCGTCCAGGCGGAGGCGCGGGCGGCGGGCGCGGCCGTCGTCTCGTCGGAGGCGTTCGCGGCGCGGGTGAAAGCGTCGACGCGCGCGCCCGCTAAACGGTCCGCGGGCGAGGCGGCCATGTCGGACGCGGAGGTGGAGGAGTGGCTCCGTCTCTTTCGTGAAAAAGAACGCTAATTTAGATAATTTAAGTCCAGTTTACTTATGCAGTTTTAATGTATTTTGGAGAAATAAGGTGTATATTATCGGCAAGACACCAACCTTCCCTTTTACTGGTATTTCGGTGTCAACCACCAGGATGGCAGGCATGTCCCCCCCATGCAGGCTGTGGTGGTGTCCCTCCCCCCTCAAGGTTATGCGGCATGTCACTGACATGCCGCATAACCTTTAAACAGCGTACCGTACAACCCCCATCGTGAATGCCAAGACTGGACGAATCCCCTTGGGATATTCGCGTCACGCCTGCCCTTGTGGGCGGCGCTAGGGTTTGCAAATTCGCGGCCTTCGCGATGAGAATCGGCTAAGTAGTCCCGATCGGCGTAAGAGAACGCCGACTATGCAGGTGGATTTCCAAACGCTTACGATCAACTACTTAACTTTGAGAAAGCCATGAATTGCCCCAAAAAAGGTCTTGCATTTTGAAAGAAGTCATAGTAATATTGGCGTTGGCAAATGGTTGGGTGCCCCCCTCACCCAGCCATTTGCCACTTAAACGGCAAAGTAAAAGTCGGGTTTCGCAAAGAAACCCGACTTTTCGTTTTACGGCTCTTCCACAATTAACGGGAAAGGGTCTAAACGCAGAGGGACACAAAGGCGCTTTACAGGATTTTCCTTCGTAATCCTTCGCGTTGAAAAGAGAAACGGAAGAACCGTTCTTATTTGGGCCTGGACGCCGCGATCTCGATTAGCGTCGTCGTGTCGTGCGCGTCGTCGCCCGTCAGGAATTCGGGGCGGATTTTGTCGCGGGCGCGGGCAAAGGCCTCCGGCTCGCGCGCCAGCGTTTTGACGGTTACGTCCGCAAAATATTTTTCGAAGACGCGCCGGTAATCGCGCAGGCGGAAGCGGTTTAAATTGCTGGTGGGATTGAGCCAGGCCTTCCACGTCCGCTCGGAAAATTTCAGCATTTCAAAAGGCAGGTCAAAGTAGTGGTCGCGCAAGTCCACATAGTGGAGGTGGACGCCGCCCGGCGCGGTCAACGCGGCGAGCGCGGCGGTCAACCCGTCCACGTCGTCGAGATGCTCGTAGACGGAGGAACTTAGCGCGAGGTCGAATTTCGCGGCGCGGACGTTTTTCACGTCGTCGTGGATCAGGGTGAGGAACGCGTCGTTCGCCGCGACCTGGCCGCCTTGCAGGCTGAAGTAGTCGGGATAGGCGCGGACGAGTTCGCGGTTGCGACGGTCGTCGGGAGGGGCGAAGCGGTCGAGCAGGACGACGTGGGCGGCTCCCGCTTTCAGGAGTTCCGCGCCGACCGCGAAGTTGCCTCCGTAGCCGAAGACGAGGACGCGCTTCCCCGCGAGCGCCGCGCCGCGCGTCTCGAGCGCGTCGCGGTAACGCGCCGCCGCGCTGGCTGGTTCGCGCGTCTCCAGCCCGGGGCGGATGACGAGTCCGCGGCGGAGGAGGAAGCGGGTGACAGGTTCGGGGAGAAAATGTCGGATGAGACGGAGGAGGAGATAGTTGAGGTTCAAAAGTCACCTAAAGTCCGCAAGTAGAACTTGCGGATTCTACGGATGAATTTGGATTCCGTGAGTTCTACTCTCGGATTACGGCAATGGCATTACACAATCGGGCGAGACGGTTTTGAGCGGGACGAGGAGCTGGATCCTGAATTCCGCCAGCGTGACGGCGGGTTCGTAGTAACACAAGATCGGCGCGGCGACCCACTTGACCCAGGCGTTGTTCTCCTCGCCGAAACTATAGTCGCTGTCTTTGATAGGCAGGCGGAGCGGGTCGCTGACGATGAGCGCGAAGCGGCGCGCGGCGAGGTCGCGGTAGAAGGCGGGGAAGGTCTGCGCGGCGGTTTCGCCCATGGCCTGGTCCATCAGGTATTTTTTTTCGTATTCGGCCACGAGCGGGACATCTTTGATGTAGCCGAAGGCGAGCAATTGGCGCTGGTCCATGAAGAGGACTTCGCCGCGCGTTCGCGCGTTGGCGGCATATTCGCGCACGAGAGCGAGCGCGTCGTCCACTTCGACGCGGGGAGGGAGCAGGCCGAGCACGCGCGGGTCGGCGTAGGGATCGGCGACGTCGGTCAGCACTTTGAGACGGTTGAAGTCGTCGGCGTAGAGGAGCGGACGCAGGCGCATCAGCGCGCCGTAGGCGGGCAGCGCGACGAGCGCGATGAAGACGACGCGCATCCCGATGGAGAGCGAGGCGTCGTCGAGGAAGCGGAGTCGGTCGGTCTTTTCCCAGACCATGCCCGCGCAGAACAATAGGCCGATGAGGAACATGTCCAGGTTGTGCAGGTCGCCGCCGCCGCCGATCTTGGTGGACGCGACCAGCCCGACGAGGAGGAACGCGGTCAGCGCGCCGAGGATGGCGAGACGCTGCCAGGGATTCAAAGTCCACAGTTTTTGCCGAACCGCGAAGAGCAGGACGATGACGAGCGGCGCGACGGCGATGACCAGGTTGACGAGGATGCCGAGGTTGTAGGTGCTGTTTGGGAGCAGGCGGTACCACAAGAGCGGCTGCCGTCCCATCGACTCGGCGGCTCGCAGCACTGAGGCGTTGCCCGTCCCCGCGAGCAGACCAGTCAGCTGCGGGAGGACGAGTCCGCCTAAAAGTCCCGCGAGACCGAGCAGGATGGCGCGTCCCCAGTCGCGCGCGGCGAGTCGCCCGTCGTCGAGTCCCGCGCTTGCCAGCCAGAGCGTCCCCGCCCAGATTGCGGGCGCGAAGGCCCAGGTGAAGCGGCTGACCGAGGCGAAGTATCCCGCCGCGGCGAGGAGCGGAAGCGAGATCCAAAGCGGACGCCGCCACGCCAGCGCGACGACCGCCGCGCTGATGAGCAGCGGAGGGTGGATCGGTCCCTGCCGCAAAAAGAGAAAGCCCCACAGTCCCGCGAGCGCCCAGGCCGCGCCGTTTTTTTGTTTCGGCAGGTAAAACACGCACAGCCCGACCAACACGTACGGCGCGATGCCCATCAAGCCGAGCCAGAGGCGCTCCTGAAAAATCGTCAGGTTGGGGTAGAGAAACGGAAGTCCGCCGATGAGTTGGCGGCCAACGTCGAGGAAGGGCGTGAGTTGCGAATCGGCGGGGAAGACGTAGCGGGCGCGCCCGAAGAGGATCGAGTAGTCCCACAGGCGGTTGCCCTCGGACCAGCCCAGCGAGAAGGGATAACTCGTGACGCCCGCCAGCGGGATGGACGCGCCGACGACCGCGCTGCCGACGAGGGCCGCGGTCAGCGCGTCTTTCCAGACGAGGAGCGCGTCGCCGCGCCCGAGCAGGATCGCCATCCCAAGCATGGACAGGACCCACACGAGCAGGCGAATCCCGTTTCCCGTGAAGACCACGCCCCACAGCGTGTACTGAAAGAACCACGCGGGCGCGAGGGCGAAGGCAGCGATGAACACCCAGCGGAGGAATCCCAGCCGCGTCCGCAGGCGGAGCAGCGCGGCCCGCGCGGGGTCGAGTCGACGCGGCGCCCGGGCGAGGGTCAGGACGAGGGCGAGGAGTCCGAGGCTGGCGAGGACGAATCCGAAAAATCCCACCGCCCATTTGAGGGAAAATTCGCCCAGCCACACGCCCGTCCCCCAGGCGACGCGGTGCATTTCGAGGCAGGCTTCGGTCAACAGCGCGGCGGAGAGCAGGATGAGGAGCAGGCGGAGCGATGGATTTTTTTTCGAGGGCATGGCAGGTGGGCGCGGCGCGCGGCTTGGCATCACGGCGAGATGATGGCGACGGTGAGGGTGTAATTGTCGCTGCCGCCGGGAATGGCGACGGAGATAAGGTAGTCCTGCGTGAGGGGCAGGATGGTTTCGAATGTGCGGCTCTCGTTTTCGAGACGTTTGTACGGCTGGCCGTCCGTCACGCCGACGAGGGAGAATCCCACCGTGTTTGAGTTGGACGAGACGACAATCGTGATGCGCTGTCCCTTGAACGCGTAGAGGATGTATTGCGGACGGTTCGGGAATGTGACGTTCCCAGTGACGACCGCCGAGACCGCTCCCTGCGCGAACTGGATGCGGGTCGGTCCCGAGGCGGGCGGCGGGAGAGTCGGGAAGGATGCTTGTGTCGGAAGCGGGGGCGGAGGCGGGGGAGGCGTGAACGTGGGAGGCGCCTGCGTGGGCGCGAGCGCGGCGAGCGTCCCCGCGGCGATGGTCTCGACGACGTGGATGTCGGGAGTGGGCGAGGGCGCGGCGGTCGCGCAGGCGAGAGCGGCGAGGGCCAGCAGGGATACAAATAAGGTCAGTCGTTTCATTTTTTCCTTCTTTTTTCCTTTAATCGCTCGCGGCGATGATTCAGTTCCTGCTTCCAGTGTTTCTTCGCGTAGGCTGGCAGGTCGGAGGCTTGCGTCAGGGCGAGGGCGGAGTCGGCCCATTGTAGCGCGGAATCGAGATCGCGGACGCGATGCTCGTAGTGTTTCGCCAGTTCGACGTGCGCGTAAATGTGACCCTGCGCGGCGGCCTGTTCCCACAAGCGGACGGCCTCGTCGAGGTCGCCGCGGCGTTTTTGCAGGCGCGAGAGCCGCTCCACCGCGGACCCGAAATCGGCTTCGGACAGCTCGCGGGCGAGTCCCTGCTCGAAGAGACGCGCGGCCAGGTCCCATTGACGCATGTCTTCGTAGAGTTTCCCCAGCGCGATGAAGTCCAGCCCGTGGCTGACGTTTCCGTTGAACGGATCGTGGAGGATGGCCGCCACGCGGCTGAGCAGCGCGGCCATGGCGGCCACGTCCATGGCGTTGTGGTAGAAGACGCCTTTCAGCGGGACCGCGTCGCCCGTGCGGAGGTAGTCGAAATACAGCCAGGGGATCTCGTAGCCGGGCGCTTCCTCGGTCGTGCGCGGCGCGCCGAGGATTTCCACTTCCAGGTTTTTCAGTGCGCGTGAAGTCAGCCTGTCGCGCCAAAGTCGACGCGCGAGGGGCAGGAGGTCAAGGTGCGAGAAATCTTTGAACGGGCTGGGAATATCGTGTAACTTGTAACGCGTCGCAAGCAGCGGCGCGTCGAAGGCTTTTCCGTTGAACGTCACCAGGGCTTTGCACGGCGCGAGGAATTCGATCAGCGCTTCGAGCATGGCGGGTTCCTCGGACGGGTCGCGCAGGAAGAATTGCGCCAGGCGGAAGTCGTCGCCGTCGAAACGTCCCACGCCGACCATGAAGGCGTAGGTCCCCGTGCCGCCCGCCATGCCGCTGGTCTCGGTGTCGAGGAAGGCGAAGGCGGCAAGCGGGATGGAGGCGAGCCGCGGATCGCGCGCCCAGAGCGCGACCGCGTCGAGCGGATGGAGGATGGGCAGCGGCTGGCCGCCGTGACGATAGTCCGCGCCGAAGGTCTGCTCGGCGACGAAGGCCTCGCCGCGCGCGGTCTGGCGGTATCCGCCCGCGACGACCTTGTGGATGGGGACGGTCGAAGCGGGCTTCGGCGGGGTCAGGTCCGCCGCGCCGACTTTGACGCCGAGGGCTTTGAGTTTGTCGGAGAGGGACGGTTTGGGAGAATCCACGCGGCTATTGTATCTGGAAATCTCAATCCCTATGTTATGTCCTCTCTCCTCTGAACTGAGTCTCATATAACTGGGCGTACAATCCGTTGAGCGCGAGCAACTCCTCGTGGGAGCCGCGTTCAACGATTGCCCCGCGGTCCATCACGAGGATCAGGTCCGCCGCGAGGATGGTGGACAGGCGATGCGCGATGACGATGCTCGTCCGCCCCGCCATGACGCGCCTCAACGCGTCCTGGATCAGCGCTTCGGATTCGCTGTCGAGGTGGCTGGTGGCCTCGTCCAAAACCAGGATACGCGGGTCTTTGAGAATCACGCGCGCCAGCGCGATGCGCTGTTTCTCGCCGCCGCTGAGTCGGTAGCCGCGTTCGCCGACGATGGTGTCGTAACCGTCGGGCAGGTCCACGATAAAGTTGTGGATGTTGGCCGCCTTCGCCGCGGACTCGATCTCGGCTTGCGACGCGTCGGGTTTGGCGTACGTCAGGTTGGTGCGGATGGTGTCGTGGAAGAGATAGGTCTCCTGCGTGACCATCCCGATGGCGGAGGAGAGCGAGTCGAGCGTCACATCGCGCAGGTCGCGGCCGTCAATGCGGATGAGGCCTTCGGTGGGGTCGTACAGGCGCGGGATGAGATACGTCAGCGTGGTTTTGCCCGCGCCCGAGGGACCGACGAGGGCGACCAACTGTCCGGGACGCGCGGCGAAGGAGATTCCGCTCAGGGCGACGTCGCGGGCCTGGGAGGTCGCGTCCGCCTCCCCGTCGGGTGGGACGCGTCCGCCCTGACCGTCCGCGGGTTTCCGTCCCCCGTCCTCCGTCTTTGGTCTTTCCGTCAGCGACAACACCGCGCCCACGTCGTCCATGCGCCCGTAGCGTTTTACGTCTTTGAGCAGTTTCGACTCGTCCACGCTGTAGTTGAACGAGACGTCCTCGAATTGCAGTTCGCCTTTCACGTCGCGCAGTTCGGACGCGCCCTCTTTCTCGACGATGTCGAGCGGCAGGTCCAGGATCTCGAACACGCGCTCGAAGGAGACCATGCTGGTGGAGAATTCGACGGGCGCGCCGGCCAGTCCCTGCAACGCGCCGTAGAGTTGACCGAGGTAGGAGCCGAAGGCGACGATGGCGCCGACGGTGAAAATATCGGCAATGACGTAGTAGCCGCCGAGTCCGTAGACCAGCGCCGTGCCCACCGCGCTGACGAGGCCGAAGACGACGAAGAACGTGGAGCCGACCACCGCGCGCCGGATGCCGATATCGCGCACATTCCCGGCGCGCTCGCGGAAGCGTTTCTCCTCCTCGCGTGCGCGGCCGAAGAGTTTGACGAGCAGCGCTCCGCCGATGTTGAGGGTTTCGTTCATGTGGGCGTTCATCTGCGCGTTCAGGTTCATGGCCTGACGGGCGATGTCGCGCAGGACGCTTCCCAGTCTCTGCGCGGCGACGGCGAACAGCGGCAGGATGACGACGCTGAGGAGGGTCAGCCGCCATTCGAGCGTGAGCATGACGGCCAGCAGGGCGACGGTCTGGATGAGGTTGGTGGCGATGTTGACGATGGTGTTGCTGATGGCGTTCTGCGCGCCGATCACATCGTTGTTGAGGCGCGACATCAACTCGCCGACTTTGGTGTTGGTGAAGAAACGCAGCGACATGCGTTGCAGGCGCGCGAAGAGACTGGAGCGCAGGTCGTAGATGACGCCTTCGCCGACAACAGAGTTCAGCCGCCGCTGAATGACGTTGACCGCGCCCGCCGCCGCGGGGATGACCAGCAGCGCGATCCCCAGCCAGACGAGGCGGCGCGCGTCCCTGGCGGGGATCGCCACGTCGATCATGTTGCGGAAGATGAGCGGCGTGAGCAGGGACAGCCCCGTGGAGAGGAGGATCGTCACGAGCATCCCCGCGATGTGTCCCCAATATCCGCGCGCGTAGGAAAGGACGCGGAGTAAAAGTTGTTTGGTGACTTTGGGCTTTTCGTCGCCCGCGCGCATGGAGATGAACCAGCCGCCATGAGACATGATGAGACTCCTGCCCCGCCTGCCCCGGCGGGTCGGACGCGGCAGGCGGGCGAATTAGATTGAAGATGATGGGATGGGTTGAAAAATGTCCGCGTGGGGAGGTCAGGCGGATCGCCGCGGGACGGTCTTGGAGCTGAGCGGCAGGCGCAGGGTGAAAGCCGTCCCCACTCCGGCCTTGCTCTTCACTTCCAGCGAGCCGTTGTGTCCCTGCACGATCTGCCTGCTGATGGAAAGTCCCAGCCCGGTGCCGCTTGCCCGGCTCTCGTGTTCGCGCACACGGTAGAATTTCTCGAACAGGTGCGGCAGGGCGTCTTCGGGAATGCCGATGCCGGTATCCTGCACGGTAACGGCGATTTCCTTTTCCGCGGCTTCCGCGCTGACGATGACCGAGCCGTTGGCGCGGTTGTATTTGATGGCGTTGCTCAACAGGTTGAGAAGCGCCTGCTTGATCTTGTCGCGGTCGGCTTCGAGCAGGGGCAGGGATTCGGACGTCTCCACCCGCACCTGGATCTTCGTCTCGTCGGCCTTGCTCTGCATCACGTCTTTGCATTCGTAGATGAGGTCGTTCACGCTGAAACGCGTCTTGCGGAACTGGACGCGGCCCGACTCCAGCCGCGCCAGGTCGAGAAACGAGGAGGTCAGCGTGTTCAGGCGCAGGGTCTCGTTGTGGATGTTGTAGATGATCTGTTCGCGCTGTTCCTGCGAGATCTCGGGACGGAGCAGCAGGTAGGTGGCCGTGCTGAGCGAGGCCAGCGGCGTGCGCAGTTCGTGGACGAACTCCGAGATCAGGTCCGATTGCTGGAAGAGCCGCGCGTTCTCGATGGCGACCGCGGCCTGCGCGCCCAGCACCAGCAGGAGGTTTTCGTCCTGGTCGGTGAACTTTCCGCCGTTCTTGTTCAAGACCTCCAGAACGCCCACCACTTTTTCCTTGGTGATGAGCGGCACGCCCATCAGCGAGTTGGTCTGGAAGCCGGTCATCTGTTCCACGTCGCGGAAGAAGCGGTCGTCGCGGTGGGCGTCTTCGATGCGGACCGTCTTGCGGTTGTTGACGATCCAGCCGGCGATGCTTTTATCCAGCGGAACGATGAGTCCGCGCATGGTGGGCTGGTCAATGTTGGTGGCCACCTGGAAGTACAGCTGGCGCGCCGTCCCGTCGTAGAGGAGGATGGAACCGGCTTCGGCGTCGGCGATCTCCGCGGCGGCGGTCACGATGCGGTAGAGGAGCGTGTCGAGGTCGAGGGTGGAGGCGAGGTCGCGGGCGATGTCGACCAGCCTGCGATAGCTGTCCAGTCGTTGGGTTTCGATTTCAGCCATGTAGCGCTCGTTCTACAAGGATGGGCAGGATGCGCGCGGCGTCGTCTAAAAAGACAACGTCCGCGCGGACGTTGAGATAGGTGGGCGTGTTGTTGACGATGACGAGGTGCGCGCCGCGGTCGAGCGCCTGCATCGGGAGTCCCCCCACCGGCAGGACTTCGAGCGAGGAGCCGACGACCAGCATCAGGTCGCATTGACGCGCTTCGCGTTGGGCTTCCTGCCAGGCTTTTTGCGGCAGTTGTTCGCCAAAGAGAATCACGTCCGGCTTCATCAGCCCGCCGCAACGCGTGCAGCGGGGAAGGTTTCCTGTTTCGATGAAGGCCTCGAGATATTTTTCCGAGCTTTCCTGGCGGTAGCATTGCGCGCAGGAAAGCGTGGCGAGCGTGCCGTGCAGCTCCGCCACGCGCCGCGAGCCGGCTTTCTGGTGGAGGACGTCTATATTTTGGGTGGCGATCATCTGAAGCCGCCCGGCCTTTTCCAACTCTGCCAGGGCCGCGTGCGCCGGGTTGGGCTGGGCATTAAAAATTTGCCGCGCCAGCGGACGGAACCATTGATAGAACCGTTCGGGCGCGGTGCGGAAGGTGTTGAGCGAGGCCACTTCCATCGGCTCGTCGCGCGACCACAGGCCGGTGCCTTCGGAGCGGAAGTCGGGGATGCCCGAGGGCGTGGAGATGCCCGCGCCGGTCAGCGCCAGGGCGCGTTTGGCGTGGAGCAGCAGGTCCGCGGCGAAGTCAATGGCCGAGATCGCCTGAGCCGAGGGCAGGGTCATGCTTCTTTGTTCTCGTTCTGGATGAGATGGTCCACTAGCTTGAGGATCTGTTTGGCGGTCACGCCGTCGGGCTGGCACAGGATGGCCGCCGTCTGCATGCGCGTGGCCTGCGTCAACAGTTCGGGCGCGGGCGTGAGCGTTACGGCGATGGGATGTTCCAGCTTATCCTGCACCACCGAGGCCGGCAGTTGCGTATCCGAGCGGATGCGGTTGTTGAGCGCCACCGTGACGGCTTCCTTCTTTATTCCCAGTTTCGCCAATTCCTTGATCAATTCCCTGGTATGCAGGATGGTGTTCGGGACGCCTTCAAGCACGATCACCACCTCGTTGCAGCGGGGCAGGAGCTTCTGCGCGAAAGGCAGCAGCCCGCTGCCGAGATCCAGGACGGCGTACCGCATCAGGGAGGCCAGTTGGTCCAGGATGGCTTCATATTGCACCACCTGGCTGACGAGGTGGATGTCGCTGGGACGATCGGAGGCCAGGAGGAGTTTGACCCCGGAGATGTGCGGGACGAGCGCTTTCCTGACCTGTTCGCGCGTGATGTCGGAGGGCGCGCCGCTCAGGAACTTGACCAGCGCCTTCTGGTTGGTCAGTCCCAGGTCCAGGCCGAGCGTTCCCTGCCCCGGCACCAACTCGGCCAGCCCCACTTCGGCCTGGGTGCGCGAGAACAATCCCGCCGCGAGGTTGATCGCCAGCGTAGACACGCCCAGTCCGCCCCGCGCCGACAGGATGCCGATGAGGTTGGCCTGCTGCGTTTCCGTCTCTTTTCTCTTCTCGCGCGAACCGGCGCGGGCGAGCAGGGCCTTGACGTGCGCTTGTAGTTCGGTGGGATGCGTGGGCTTGGTCAGGTAATCGTCCGCGCCCACTTCAAAACCGGCCACTTTATCGTCCAATTGGGTTTTGGCGGTGAACATGAGGATGGGGAGGTTGGCGGTGGCGAGATTCTGCCGCAGGCGGCGGGTCACTTCGTAGCCGTCCATGTCGGGCATCATCACGTCCAACAGCACCAGGTCGGGTTGTTCTTCCACGGCTTTGCTGATCCCCTGCTGCCCGTTGGTGGCGGCCACAATCTGATAGCCCTGCCGCTGAAGCATTAAACCGACCAGGCGGAGGGTATCCACATCATCGTCAACGATCAGAATTTTCTCGGCCATTTTTTCATCCTTCCGGTTGTCTTTTTACAGTCTAGCATAAAGCGGGCTTTCCAGCAAGATTTCCCTTGTACGGGTGGGTTTCCGCGCGGCTCTTTCCTCCCTCAGGTATAATTCCCTCATGCCTTCCCTCGTCCCGCTCGAACCTGTGGATTATCTCGTCGTCGGTCACCTGGCGCGCGACCTGACCGCCTCGGGAGCGCGTCTCGGCGGGAGCGCGGCCTTCTCCGCATTGACGGCGCGCGCCCTCGGACTGCGCGTCGGCATCGTGACCAGCGTGGGCGCGGACGTCTCCCTCGCCGCGCTGGACGGCATCCCGATCGTCGCGATCCCCTCCGAACGCAGCACGACCTTCGAAAACGTCTACTCGCCCGAAGGCAGGAGACAATTCCTGCACCATCAGGCCGCGCCGATCAACTTCACGTCCGTGCCGGAGGCCTGGCGGAGCGCGGGAATCATCCACCTCGGCCCGATTGCCAACGAGGTCAGCCCGATTCTCCCGAAGGGATTCTCCCCCAGCCTGCTCGGGCTGACCGCGCAAGGCTGGATGCGGACGTGGGATGAGTCGGGGCGCGTCCAGCCGGCGGCTTGGGAAGACCCGTTCGCGCTCGAAGCCGCGGGCGCGGTCGTCATCAGCCTCGAAGACGTGGGCGGAGACATGGAAATGGCGGAACGGATCGCCATGCACACGCGCGTCCTGGCCGTCACCGAAGGCGCGGCGGGATGCGTGCTTTACTGGCACGGCGACCGGCGACGGATCAACGCCCCGAAAATCGCCGAGGTGGACGCGACCGGCGCGGGCGACATCTTCGCCGCCGCGTTCTTCATCCGTCTCTACGCCACGCGCGATCCCTGGGAGGCGGCGCGCTTCGCCACCCTGCTCGCCTCGCACTCCGTCGCCCGCGCGGGACTCGACGGAATCCCCACCGAGCAGGAGATCCAATCCTGTTTGGTGGAAGTATTGCAATAGATTGGTACACGGATGACACGGATTAGACGGATTTGCACGAAAAAAAATAAAAAAAATCCGTGTCCATCCATTTCGTCCGTGAAATCCGTGTACGAGAGAAAATTGAAATGACTCGCATCTACACTTTCGTCAACCAAAAAGGCGGCGTGGGCAAGACCACCACCGCCATCAACCTCGGCGCGTATCTGGCGCAGCTCGGACAGCGCGTCCTCATCGTGGACCTCGACCCGCAGGCCAACGCCACCTCCTCCCTCGGCGTGGACAAAAACGCCGTGCGCGGCGGCGTCTACGAAGTCCTGCTCGACCTCCTGCCGCCCGATTCGCTTCCGCTCCACAACGAACGGCTCAAGATGTCCGTCCTGCCGTCTTCGCCCGCGCTGGCCGGCGCGGAAGTGGAACTGGTCAACGAGTTGGCGCGCGAGAACCGCCTCAAACACGCGCTCGAAAAACTGGACGGCCGCTACGACTACATCCTCGTGGACTGCCCGCCCTCGCTCGGCCTGCTGACCGTGAACGGGCTGGCCGCGGCGCGCGACGGCGTGATGATCCCCGTCCAATGCGAGTATCTCGCCCTCGAGGGACTCGGCCAACTCACGCAGACGATCCAACGCGTCCGCGCGGCGCTCTTCCCGGACCTGAAAGTGCGCGGCGTCATCCTGACGATGTTCGACCCGCGCGCCAACCTCGCCGCGGACGTGGCGAAGGAAGTCAACAAGCACTTCCCGAAGCAGACGTTCCAGTCCGTCATCCCGCGCAGCATCCGCCTCGCGGAAGCGCCCTCGTACGGGCTGCCCATCTCTGCCTACGCGCCCTCGTCCGCAGGGGCGCGGGCGTACGAAGCCCTGGCGCGCGAGGTGCTGAAGGGCGACGGAGTTAAGATCTAAAATGGAATCTGGAAGCCCTGCTTCCAGCCGAAAGTAGAACTTTCGGATTCCATCTTTTTTCAGGAGAAAACAATGCCTCAACGAACTGGACTCGGTAAAGGACTCGACGCCCTCATCCCTGGCGGGGACGCGGAGACGCAGACGGTCGTCGCGGGGGGAGTACAGCAGACCTCCGTGGAATCCATCGCCCGCAACCCGCGCCAGCCGCGGGTCCAGTTTGACGCGGGAGAACTCGAGGAGCTGGCCGCGTCCATCCGCGAGCATGGGATCATCCAGCCGCTGATCGTCTCGCCGGGACGCGGCGGGAACTTCACCCTGATCGCGGGCGAGCGGCGCCTGCAAGCCGCGAAACGCGCGGGGCTGAAGACCGTCCCGATCATCGTCCGCCAGGCCAGCGACCGTCAACTGCTGGAACTCGCGCTGATCGAAAACATCCAACGCGCGGACCTGGGTCCGCTCGAGGAGGCCGAGGCATACCAGCATCTCGTCCAGGATTTTGGACTTTCACAGGAGCAGGTGGCGGAGCGCGTCGGCAAGAGCCGCGTGGCGGTGACCAACACCCTGCGCCTGCTGGGACTCTCCGCCAAAGTGAAACAGGCGCTCGTGGACAAGCACATTACCGAAGGTCACGCCCGCGCGTTGCTGGGACTCACCTCCGCCAAGGCGCAGGAGGCCGCGTTGCAGACCGTGTTGAAGCTGGGCATGTCCGTGCGGCAGACGGAGGGACTTGTCCGCAGGATGGGAGGCGAGAAGCCGAAAGCCAAACCGAAGCCGCGCGTCCCCGCCGACGTGTTGGACGTCGAACGAAAACTCCGCTCCAGCCTCGGGACGAAAGTCGTGTTGAAGCACGGCAAAAAGGGCGGCGCGGTGACGATCTATTATTACTCGGATGAAGAGTTGGATACGCTGTTGGAGCGGTTGCTGTAAAACGATTTGCTTCCAATGCGGATTTCGTGAACAGGCAAATAACGCGAATGGATTAAAAAAAGAAATTTGCGGAATTCGCGGTATATGCGTTAAACGGATTTTATGAAACTCCTCTACAATGCCCGCATCCACACATTGAACCCCGCGCAAGAGACGGCCTCCGCGCTGTTGATCGAGCGCGGCGAAATTATCGCGGCCGGCGGGAATGAACTGCTCGATGCCCGCGCCGAGAAATTCGACCTTGGCGGACGCGTCGTCCTGCCCGGTCTCACCGACGCGCACCTGCACCTGCAACATTACGCGCTCGGCCTGCAAAAGGTGGACTGTGAAACCTCCACGCTGGAGGAATGTCTGCGGCGTGTGGCGGAGCGCGCCAAGACCGTCAAAAAAGGGGAATGGATTTTGGGGCATGGATGGAACCAGAACGAGTGGGGAGAATTAACCGCAAAAAGCGCGAAGGAAGAAATAAACTTTGGCGGCGAAATTCCCTGGCCTTCCGCGCGTGACCTCGACTTCGCCGCTCCGGACCATCCCGTCTATCTCACCGCAAAATCCCTCCACGCCGCGTGGGCGAACAGCGCCGCGCTGAAACTGGCGGGCATCGCGTCTTCGACGCCGAATCCCGAAAATGGGGAAATCCAACGCGACGCGCGCGGCCAGCCGACGGGCATCCTGCTCGAATCGGCGATGGAACTGGTCAGCGCGAAGATTCCCCAGCCGGGCATGGACGCGGTGACGGAAGCGATCCGCGCCGCGCAGCCCATCTTGTGGAAAATGGGACTGACGGGCGTCCACGATTTCGACCGTCGCGCCTGCTTCATGGCTTTGCAGCAATTACATCAACGCGGCGAACTCAAACTGCGCGTCGTCAAAAGCATCCCGGTCGAAGACCTGGAGCACGCGTGCGAACTCGGCCTGCAAAGCGGCTTCGGCGACGACTGGCTGCGCGTCGGCAACGTCAAAGCCTTCATGGACGGCGCGCTCGGCCCGCGCACGGCCGCCATGTTCCAGCCGTATCTGGGCGACGCGGAAAACCGCGGCATCCTCAACATGGACGGCGAACATCTCTTTGAACTCGCCCGCCGCGCCGCGGACGCGGGCCTGGCGATGACCGTCCACGCCATCGGCGACCGCGCCAACCACGAGGTCTTGAACGCCTACGAACAACTGCGCGGCTACGAACGCGCGCACGGACTCCCCGCGCTGCGTCACCGCATCGAACACGTGCAGGCGATCCATCCCGACGACGCGGCGCGGTTATCCGCGCTGAATGTGATCGCCTCGATGCAGCCCATCCACGCCACCTCGGACATGCGCATGGCGGAGCGTTACTGGGGCGGGCGCACGCGTCTCGCCTACGCCTGGCGGACCCAGCTCGCGCACGGCGCGCGCCTCGCCTTCGGGTCGGACGCGCCGGTCGAATCGCCGAACCCGTTCCTCGGCCTGTTTGCCGCGATCACGCGTCGCCGCGCGGGCGAGGCGGGCGAGGCCTGGATTCCCGAAGAAAAATTGACGCGGCGCGAGGCCGTCGAAGCGTATACAATGGGAGCGGCGTACGCGGCGGGCATGGAAACCCGTCTTGGCCGATTGGCGCCGGGATGCCTCGCCGATCTCATCGTCCTGGAAAAAGACCCGTTCGCCTGTCCCGCGGAAGATTTGCTCACGATGCAGTCGTCCGCAACGATGGCGGGCGGGGATTGGGTTTGGAGGTCCGCATGACGACACAACCGCTTCGTCTCAGCCCCGAAATGCTGGTGGCCCGCCTGGGCGAATCGCTCGTCCAGAAGGGATTGATCCGCGAGCAGGATCTACAGGCCGCGCTGGCCTACCAGCAGGAGCAGGTAGCGCGGGGAAAGACCTGCCTGCTGGGGCAGGCGCTGATCGAATTGAACCTGCTCAACCAGTCCGCGCTCGACCAGGTGGTGACCGAACAGATCATCCAGCTGCGGAGCGCGCTCCAGGCGGCCAACCGCAGCCTGGAACAACGCGTCCAGCAGCGCACCGCCGAATTGCAGGACGCGCTGGAGCGGCTCTCCGAGTTGAGCCAGATGAAGGCCAACTTCGTCTCCTCCATTTCCCACGAATTACGCACGCCCCTGACGCACATGAAGGGCTACATCGAATTAATGGTCAGCGAGTCGCTGGGACCCGTCACCGCGGAGCAGAAACACGCCCTGCAGGTGAGCCAGCACGCCACCGCGCGGCTGGAAGGGCTGATCGACGACCTGATCATGTTCTCCCTGGCTTCGCGCGGCGAATTAAGCCTCAAACTCGAATCGATTGACATCGGCCGGCTGGCAAATATCAGCGTGCGCGCGGTGGAACAGAAAGCCAAAGACCGCGGCGTCAGCGTCCATTCCGTGCTGGACCCAGACCTGCCGCTCGTCCAGGCCGATTCGCAAAAGATCGCCTGGGTCATGGGACAACTGCTCGAAAACGCCATCAAATTCACCGCGTCGGGCGGGCGCGTTGTGCTGAACATCCAGCGCGAGACCGCCAACCTGGTCATCGTCACCGTGACGGACACCGGCATCGGCATCCCGCCGCACCGCGTGGAGGAGATTTTCGAACCGTTCCACCAACTGGACGGCTCGTCCACCCGCAAATTCGGCGGCACGGGCATCGGCCTCTCGCTGGTGCGCCAGATCGTGGAAGCCCACGGCTCGATGCTCGAAGTGACCTCCATGGAAGGCAAAGGCTCCACCTTCCGATTCCCCCTGCTCACCGCGGGAGAGGAGGATACGGAATAATGACGGAGAGCGGGTTTCTCGATTCCCTGTTCGGACTCTTCCGCAAAGCCGCCGCGCAGGAGGACTGGAAGACCGCCCTCGAAACGCTCGCCACCGAACTGCGCGCCTTCGTCGTTTTCGATAACATCGCGGTCTACGTGCTGGACTCCCGGACCGGCGCGCTCGAAGTGGCCTACGCCCGCGCCCTCGGACGCGGCAAATACGCCGAGGCCGACGCCGCCTGGGGCGACCGCGTCGCCTCCGAAGTGATGAAGGAAAGACGCGTCGTCATCCAGACCCCGGCGCACCCTCCCCGTCCCCACACCGACCGCCTCGAGCTCACCTACCTGCTGGGCCTGCCGCTCTGGTGCGGGACGCGGCTCGAAGGCGCGGTCGTCTTCATCCGCTTCGGCGGCCCCGAATTTTCCGAGGCCCACCTTCAGGCGGCGGCTTTGATCGCCATGTGGATGGCCTCCATGCTCGAACGCCGCACCTGGCAGGAAACCTACCATCAGCTCGACGAAGTCCAGCGCCGCATCCGCCTGCAGGACGACTTCCTCGCCACCATCTCGCACGAGCTTCGCACCCCGCTCGGATTCATCAAAGGCTACTCCACCACCCTCCTGCGCCGCGACGCCAACTGGGACGAAACCACCCAGCGCGAATTCCTCGCCATCATCGAAGATGAAGCCGACCACCTCACGCAGTTGATCGAAGACCTGCTCGAATCCGCCCGCCTGCAATCCAACACCCTGCAATTCAAATTCCAACCCATGCGGCTGGACGCCCTCATCCGCGACGTGGTCCTGCGGAGCAAACAGCGCCATCCCAACCTCCCGGTCCGCCTGGACTTCGGGCCGGTCGCGCCCATCCACGGCGACAGCGCCCACCTGACGCGCGTCTTCGAAAACCTGTTCAGCAACGCCGACAAATACGCGCCGAACTCGCCGCTGGACGTGACCCTGCGCCAACAGGACGAGACCGTCCACATCCGCTTCACGGACCACGGTCCCGGTATCCCGCCCGAACACCAGGCCATGGTCTTCGAACGCTTCTATCGCGTCCCCGGTCCCGATAGCCTCAGCGCCGGCACCGGGCTGGGACTGTACATCTGCCGCCAGATTATTCTCGCGCATCGTGGTAAGATTTGGTTGGAATCCAGCCCCGGCCACGGCGCCACTTTCCATATCGAACTTCCGCTCCACGCGGCGCGCCTTCCTGAGAACATCCAAAAGGAGATTTCCCATGGCCACACGAGTTTTGATCGTGGATGACGAACCCCGCTATCTGCGACTGCTGGAAGCCAACCTGCGCACCGAAGGCTACGAAGTGGTCACCGCGCAGGACGGACAGCAGGCGTTGGACGTGTTTTCATCCCAGCCTATTGACCTGGCGCTGCTGGACATTATGATGCCGCGTCTCGACGGTTTCGGCGCCACCCAGCGCATCCGTGAATTCTCCAGCGTCCCCATCATCATCCTCACCGCCAAGGGCGAAGAACAGGACCGCGTGCGCGGCCTCGACCTCGGCGCCGACGACTACCTCGTCAAACCCTTCTCGGCGACCGAATTGCTGGCGCGCGTGCGCGCCGTCCTGCGCCGCGCCCAGCGTCCCGGCGACGGCTCTCAGGCGCGTTTCTTCACCCACGAAAACCTGCGCATCGACTTTGCCCGCGCCGAAGTCTGGCGCGGCGAACAGGATATCTCCCTCTCTGCCACCGAATACCGCCTGCTGCTGCAATTCGCGCACAACCTCGGCAAGATCCTCGCTCCCGAAGACCTGCTCACCAGCGTCTGGGGACCAGAATACAAGTCCGACAAGGAGATCTTGTGGGTCAGCATCGCCCGCCTGCGCCAAAAACTGGAGGACGATCCGCACAACCCCCGGCACATCGTCACGCGCTCCGGCCTCGGTTATCTCATGCCGCCCACAGAAGGATGAACGCGGAATCCTGAAGGAATCTTGAAGTTCTACTTCAAGAACCCTACATCCGAAAGAACTTTCGGAATCCTTTCTCAATCCGAAAGAACTTTCGGAATCCCTTTCCCATTTTCTGAAACATCGCACGCGAAGGCAAACCGCCTTCGCGTTTTTTTATTTGCCATTAATCGCCTCTCATTCAGGCATGGTACACTCGCGGCATGTCGAAACGCGCCAGGATCGTCATGATCTCTCTCGCGGGAATCCTGCTCCTCGGATTCCTGCTGCTCCAGATTCCCTCCCTCCGTTCGCGCCTGCTCTGGCGCTACGAAGTGTGGACGACGCGTCTCCAGAACGCCCTCGACCCGGTCGTCATCCCGACGCCCCAGCCCTCGACTCCCTTCCCGACGTTTACGCCTCCCCCGCCGACCCCGACGGCGGACGCGTCCGCCTCGGCCACTCCCTCGCCGACGGCTGTCCCGCTCCCGCCGCAAGTCCACATCCCGTCTCCCGACTACGAAAAACAGGATATCAACAACTGCGGCCCGGCCACCCTGTCTATGGCGCTTCGTATGTATGGCTGGCAGGGGAGTCAATACGACGTCGCGGCCGTCGTCAAACCCGTCAAACAGGACCGCAACGTCAACCCGGAAGAACTCCGCTACTACATCCTGAACGAAGCGGGTTGGTTAAAAGCCGAATACCGCGTGGCCGGGACGCTCGACCTGCTCAAGCGGCTTCTGGCGGCCAACTATCCCGTCATCGTGGAAGTGGCCTCGAAGATCGACCAGCAGGACGCCAACGGTCCCAACGACGACCTGTGGGACGCGCACTACCTGCTCGTCAACGGATACGACGAGGCGGAAAAAACCTTCCTCGTACAGGATTCGCAGCACGGCGCGGCGACGGACGCGGACAAAAAAGTCCCGTACGAGACGCTCGAACAGAACTGGAAGCCGTTCAACTATCTCTACATGGTCATCTACTTCCCGCAGGATGAGGCCGAGATCCAATCCATCCTCGGCGCGGACTGGGATCCCGACCTGAACCGCCAGCGCGCCCTCGACCTCGCCAACGCCGACGTGGCCGCCGATCCCCAGGACGCGTTCGGCTGGTTCAACCTCGGCGCGTCGCTCACCTACTTCGAACGCTACCAGGAGGCCGCGCTAGCCTTCGACCAGGCCTTCACCATCGGCCTGCCCCAGCGCATGACGCGTTACCAGTTCTGGCCTTTCGTGGCCTACTTCAACGCCGACCGCGCCGACTACCTTCTGGAACTCACCGAGAAAACCTACAAACCCATCAACGGCTGGTACGCCGAAGAAGCCCTGCTCTGGCATGGATGGGGACTCTGGAAACGGGGCGACCTCGAAGGCGCCGTCGCGAATTGGCGCAAGGCGCTGCAAGTCCACCCTGGCTATAAGGATTCCATCTACGCCCTGCAGTTTGTTGGCGTGCAGCCATAAAAAATAGGCGGTCGCTTTGAAGTGACCGCTTATTCAATACGAAACCTGTTACGGCTCCACGTATGTCTTAAGCCAGCTATTAACCGTCTCATATGCGACAGAGGTTCCATACAAGGCAGTTGTCCCAATCGGAAGGGAGCGAGGCAAACTGGGCGGCTCTCCGCCTCGGAAGGTTTGCGAGGCGATACTCCGGCCCGTCTGCGCTTCACGCAGGATGACCTCGACATCTACGCGCATGCGGCTGACGAAAACTATCCCCGTACCTTTGCCGATATAGCGCGCTTTCTCGATCTCCACATTTTTATACAAGACCACGGCAACCAATTCGACCTGCCCCACATTCAAAGGCTTCCATGTCGCGGGCAGGCTGGCGTTCCATCCCTCCTGGTCTCTTTGAGAAACAACAACCAACGGATGGATCTTCTTGTCCTTCGCGTCGTAAGCCCCCGCCTCAGTCACAGGATTGCCCTGCGACGCGGGCTTCACCGTGTTGATGATCGTATCGAGTGATTCCCGAACAAGGGGCGTCATCGTAGGCGACGGCACAGGCGTGGGTGTGTCGGTAGGTATAGGCGTGTCGGTAGGAACAGGCGTCGGTGTATCAGTAGGCGCCGCCGTCGGCGTAAAAGTCGGCGAAGGCGTTGGAGAAGCCAGGAAAGTCATCGGGAGTTTCCCGCCGACCCCCAGTCCGAGGATCAATCCCACTGCCAGCACACAGACGCAGACGACAATCCCGCCCGCGATAATACCAAGCCATACGCCCGTTTTATCTCCCGAAGAAACAGGCTGGTTCGTAGTATTCATTTCTTCCTCCCGAAAAACACAAGTATCCTTCCCAAGGGACTTGCTTATAAACACTATAGCATGTCTTTTCAGTAGTTCGTCGAAAATAATTAGACGTGTAGGGGACGTTCTCTAACGTCCCCGTCGGCGTAAGAGAACGCCGACTACACAAAAGGATTTCTAAAGACTTATGGCGAACTACTTCTCTAAATTCAAGCGGGGCGTTTCAAAACGCAATCGCTCATTTTTCAAAAGCGCTTTATACTCGGCGAAAATCCATCGAGGAGCGCCGCCATGCTGACTATCGAAAAAGTAGACACCAGCGATAAAGACCAGGTTAAACGCTTCGTTGAGTTCCCCTACCAACTTTATAAAGACTGTCCGCAGTGGGTGCCGCCCCTCTTCATAGATGCCTACCTACCGCTCAACCGGAAAAAGCATCCCTTCTTTGAACATTCCGAAGCGGACTTCTTCCTCGCCGTCCGCGACGGACAGACGGTCGGACGCGTCTGCGCGGGCATCAACAAACCCTTCAACGAATATCACGGGACGAAAAAAGCGCAGTTCTCCTTTTTCGAATCGGTGGACGACCAATCCGTGGCCGACGCGCTCTTCGGCGCGGTCTTCGACTGGGCGCGGGCGCGCGGCATGGACACCTTGATCGGTCCCAAAGGACTCTCCCCCTTCGACGGCTACGGCATCCAGATTCTCGGCTTCGAGCATCGCCAGATGATGACGATGATGAACTACAACTACGCCTACTACCCCAAACTGGTCGAGACGCTCGGCTTCGAAAAGGAAGTGGACTTCGTCTCCTGTTACCTGCCCTCGAACGCGTTCGAAATTCCCGAGCGCGTCGAACGCATCGCCGAGCGCGTCCTGAAACGCGGCAACCTGTGGGTGAAGAGATTCAAGAGCAAGCGCGAACTCGTCCAATGGGCGCCGCGCATCGGACGCGCCTACAACAAGGCCTTCATCCACAACTGGGAATACTATCCCTTCTCCGAGGGCGACGTCCAATTCGCGGTGGACAACGTCTTCCTCGTCGCCGACCCGCGCCTCATCAAGATCATCCTGCACGAGGAGGAGATCGTCGGCTTCCTCTTCGCCTTCCCCGACGTCTCCGCCGCGCTCCAGCGCGCCAAAGGGAAGCTGCTCCCCTTCGGCCTGCCCGACCTCCTGTTCGAAATGAAGCGCACGAAGACCGTCAGCGGCAATGGGATGGGCATCCTGCCCGAATTCCAGGGCATGGGAGGCAACGCGCTGCTCTATTACGAGATGGGAAAAACCCTGCTCGGCTTCGGCCAGTTCGAACACGTCGAGATGACGCAGGTGGCCGAAACCACCAAACAGATGCGCGCAGACCTGAAAAACCTGAACGGCGTGGAATACAAAAACCATCGCGTGTATCACATCAACCTGTAGGGGCGGACCTTCGTGTCCGCCCGACTACGCGTCCGCCCTGGGCAATCACATAGGATTGCCCCGACAAAATATCCGCCCGACTACGCGTCCGCCCTGGGCAATCACACAGGATTGCCCCGACAATATCCGCCCGACTACGAGTCCGCCCTGGGCAATCACACAGGATTGCCCCGACAATATCCGCCCGACATGACCGCATGGAATTTGCACGCCTGACCACAACCGCATGGATTATCAACTCACCAAAAACGAAGAAAAGACGATCTATCCCATCCTCCCCTGGGTGGACTTCATGCGCTTCCTCGGCGCTTTCCTCGTCGTCCTGGCGCATGTGGACGTGTGGGGCGGCGGTCCCGACTGGGCGCAAAAACTCTACTACACCCTCTCCCGTAACGGCGTCCCGCTCTTCTTCATGATGAGCGGCTACCTCCTCCTCTCGAAGGAGGAAGATACCTGGACGTTCTTCAAAAAGCGCGCCGCAAAAATTCTGGTCCCCTTCCTGGTCTGGTCCATCCTCTACGACCTCATCTCCACCCACGGTTTCGCCGACACCGGCTTCACGCTGGACGCCGTCCTCAAGATGTTCATCCGCATCCTGCGCGGACCTCGGGCTGCGCATCTGTGGTTCTTCTACTCGCTCATCGGCCTCTACTTTTTCACGCCCATCCTGCGCCTCTTCGTCGCCAAAGCCAAAGAGTCGGACATCCTCTACTACATCGCGCTCTGGTTCCTCATCATGCCCCTCACGTTCCTCATGGAAGCGTTCACGCCCCTGAAGAGCGGATTCGAACTCTACTACGCCGCGGGCTACACAGGCTATTTTTTGCTGGGACTCTACCTCGGACGGCGACAGACCACGCCGCGTCTCCTCTGGACTGCGGTCGGCCTCTTCGTCCTCAGCTATCTCTTCACCTTCGCTGTTTTCTACTTCGATCTGCCCCCGCAGGGAAACGAACTCGCCCTCCGCAGTTATCCCAGCCTCGACATCGTCCTGATGGCGATCGGCACGTTCCTCCTCGTCAAAGCCGCGGGGGAACGACTCCCCTCGTGGCTGGCGCGACTCTCCAGCCTTATCAGCCCCAACGCCTTCGGCATCTACCTCGTCCACTCGCTCCTGATGACGGGGATGGCGGCCGCGTGGACCTCGCTCGGATTCGCCCCCGGCGCGGGTCCCTCCATTCTCGTCATCCCTCTGGTAGCGGTCATCGCGTTCCTCGCCTCGTGGGGAGCGACCGCCCTGATGCGCAAGATCCCCGTCCTGCGCTGGACGGTTCCCTGACCGCGCCTTGAAATAGACCTCCGCAAAAGCGCGCAATGCCTTACACAAGAGACACTTTTCAGGAGCTTCTGTTTTAGGCGCGGCACAATGTCAAATTAACGAAAAAAAACGGGAGCCTTTCGACTCTCGCTTCTCATGTGCGCTTCCAGTCAGTTACTTGGCGGAGGCGGTCCCTGCCTGGGCGGCCTTGTTGGCGGCCTTCATCAGGCGGGATTTGCGCCGCGCCGCGTTCTTCGCGTGGATGACGCCCCTTTCGGCGGCCGTATCGAGCGCGCTGATGGCGATCTTAACTTCGGCCTCAGACATGGTCTTGCGCGCGTTCTTGACGGCCGTGCGCGCCGCGCCGCGGTAGGTTCGGTTGCGCAGGCGTTTCTTTTCGTTCTGCTTGTTGCGTTTGATTTGAGACTTGATATTTGCCACAGGTGTTTCTCCAAATTTGATTCTTACGATAGCGAAGCGGGATTTTACGCGAGAAGCGCGGATTTGTCCAGCGCGTTTAAGGCGTATTTGTAGGCGCGGGGGTCAGGAAGGGCAGCGTCGCGGTAAACGTGACCGGCGTGGAAGTCGGCGGGCGGGTGGATGTGGGCGTGACCATGTTTACGGGGATCTTCAACGTGACGTAGGCGCTCAACGCGTTGGGGTCGTCGATCTTGTTGAGTTTCATGATCTCGTCCACGGAACTGTTGAACTTGGCCGCGATGCCTGCCAGCGTGTCGCCGGGCAACACCATGTATTCGAAGATCGTGCCGCGTGGAATGGTGGGAGGAATCGGCGTAGCCGTCGGCAGGCGCATGTCCGGGTTGGGGATCCAGATCACCTGGTTGGGGAAGATGATGCCTTTGTTGTCCGCAATGGCTGCGTTGAGTTGCAGGATGAGCGGGATGCCGTCCTCGGCCAGGCTGAATTTCTGGGCGATGGTTACGAGGTTGTCGCCATCCTGGATGGTGTATTGGAAAGGCGCCGACGGCGTGGGCGTATTCGTGACGGTGGGGGTGGGCGTCTCGGTCGGCGTGGAAGTCGCGGTGGCCGTGGCGGTGGGCGTGTTCGTGACGGTGGGAGTGGGCGTATCGGTGGCCAGCCAGTTGTTGATGGGCTTGCCCGGTCCGATGAGCGAACTCCCAATGAGGATCAATCCGAGCGCCACGACGACAACCGCGCCGATGACAAGCAGGTTGGGACTCGGCAAACGACGCCGTCGCCGGGGCGTAAGAGGCTTGAACGTAGATGGTCTTCCAGGTCTATTCATAGATCGTCATCCTTTTGGCCTCGGGCAGGGATCTCGCTCCCCGAAGCCGCCCCAATTCTACCTGAACTTGCTCGATTTATGAGGCCGGGATTCCCGTAACAGCCCGGCCTCTCATATTCATTTCATGTGTTCTTTCAGAAATTTCGCCGTGTACGAGTTTCTGGCCTTCATAATCTGCTCGGGCGTCCCCTCGGCAATCAACTCGCCGCCGCGGCCGCCACCCTCGGGACCGAGGTCAATGATCCAGTCGGCCACTTTGATAATGTCGAGGTTGTGCTCGATGATGAGGACGGAGTTCCCCGCGTCGACGAGGCGTTGCAACACCTCGATCAGTTTGTGAACGTCCGCGGCGTGGAGCCCGACGGAGGGTTCGTCCAGCACGTAGAGCGTACGTCCCGTGGCGCGGCGGGAGAGTTCCTTCGCCAGTTTCACGCGCTGCGCCTCGCCGCCCGAAAGCGTGGTCGCGGGCTGCCCGACGCGCGCGTAGCCAAGACCGACTTCCTGCAGCAGTTTGAGTTTGTTCACCATGTGGGGGAAGGCGGCGAACGTTTCCAGCGCGCGGTCAACCGTCATGCCCAGCACGTCCGCGATGGAATGTTCCTTGAAGCGGACTTGCAGCGTCTCGCGGTTGAAACGGCTGCCGTGGCACACGTCGCACGGCACGTACACGTCCGGCAGGAATTGCATTTCGATTCGCAGTTCGCCCTGTCCCTGGCAGGCCTCGCAGCGCCCGCCGTGGACGTTGAACGAGAAGCGGCCCGGCTTGTAGCCGCGCATCTTCGACTCGGGCAGTTCTGCGAACAACTTGCGCATCTCGTCCCACAGTCCCGTATAAGTGGCGGGATTGGAGCGCGGCGTGCGTCCGATCGGCGACTGGTCAATGTTGATGATCTTGTCGAGATGCTCGAGGCCCTCGATGCGCGTATGCTCGCCGGGCTGCGTGCGCGCGCCCATTAATTTCCCGGCCAGCGCCTCGTAGAGGACGTCGGTCATCAGCGTGGATTTGCCCGAGCCGCTGACGCCCGTGATGCAGACCAACTTGCCGAGCGGGATCGTGACGTCAATGTTCTTCAGGTTGTTCGCCCGCGCGCCGACGATCTTCAACTTCCTGCCGTTTCCCGTCCGCCTCTCGCGCGGGACGGCGACCTGTTTGCGCCCGGACAGGTACGCGCCCGTCAGCGATTTGGGATGCGCGAGGATCTGCTTCGGCGTCCCCTCGGCGACGACGCGTCCGCCGTGTTCGCCCGCGGCGGGACCGAGATCCACGACCCAGTCCGAGGTCAGGATGGTGTCGCTGTCGTGTTCGACGACGAGGACCGTGTTGCCGAGGTCGCGCAGTCCCTTGAGCGTGTCGAGCAGGCGCGTGTTGTCGCGCGGGTGGAGTCCTATGGAGGGTTCGTCCAGCACGTAGAGGACGCCGACGAGCCGCGAGCCCACCTGCGTCGCGAGGCGGATGCGCTGGGCCTCGCCGCCTGAGAGCGTCGCGGCGGAACGGTTCAGCGTCAGGTAGTCGAGTCCCACGTTGACGAGGAAGGTCAGACGCTCGACGATTTCCTTTAAGATTCGCTCCGAGATGGCCTTCTGTCGGGACGTCAATTTTTTGCCGAGTTTGGACGCCCACTTCTGGGTCTGGATCACGGGCCAGCCCGTCACGTCAATGATGTTGGCTTCGTCCACGGTGACGGCGATGGCTTCGGGACGCAGGCGTTTGCCGCCGCAGGTGGGACAGGGCTTGTTCGACATGAACTCGCTGACCTTGGCGCGGATGTATTCCGAGTTGGTGTCTTTGTAGCGGCGTTCGAGGTTGGTGATGACGCCCTCGAAAGCGCGCGAGAATTTGAACTCGTTGCCGCTGCTGTTGTGATAGGTCATCTGCACCTGCCGGCTGCCGGTGCCGTAAAGGACGATGTTGAGTTGTTCCTCGGTCAGGTCTTTGACGGGCTTGTTGAGGTCGATGCGATAGGCGCGCGCCGCGGCTTCGAGAGTCTGCCAGTAGTAGCCGCCTTCCTCTTTCGGCCCGCTCCACTCCATGCTGGCGATGGCGCCGTCCATGAGCGAACGGTCGCGGTCGGGGATGATGCGGTCGGGGTCAATTTCGAATTTTGTGCCAAGTCCCTGGCAGTCGGGACAGGCGCCGTGCGGCGTGTTGAACGAAAATGTGCGCGGCTCGATTTCGGGGATGGAGATGCCGTGTTCGGGACAGGCGAGGTGTTCGGAAAAATGGAGATCAGAGAGCGGAGGAGCAGAGAGCAGTCCCTTATCGCCCTTACTGTTCTCTGTTCTCTGTTCTCTATTCTCTACGATGTTCACCGTGACGTAGCCGTCGCCAAACTTCAGCGCCGTCTCCACCGAATCCGTCAGTCGCGTGCGGTTGGCTTTCTTCTCTTCCTTATCTTCGGGATGCGCGATGACGAGACGATCCACCACCGCTTCGATGGTGTGGATCTTGTAGCGGTCGAGTTCGATCTCCTCGTCGAGGGAATGGACCGTCCCGTCCACGCGGGCGCGGACGAATCCCGCCTTGCGGATCTCCTCGAACACGGCCTGGTACGTCCCTTTGCGGGCGCGCACGACCGGGGCGAGAAGCAGGATGCGCGTCCCCTCGGGGAGCGACTCGATGGCGTCCACGATCTCCTGCGCGGACTGCTTGACCACTTCGCGTCCGCAGATCGGACAGTGCGGAATCCCGACGCGCGCGAACAGCAGACGCAGGTAGTCGTAGATCTCGGTCACCGTGCCGACGGTGGAACGCGGGTTGTGGCTGGTGGATTTCTGGTCAATGCTGACGGCGGGGGAGAGACCCTCGATGTAGTCCACGTCGGGCTTCGCCATCTGACCGATGAACTGGCGCGCGTACGCCGAGAGCGACTCGACATAGCGGCGCTGTCCCTCGGCGAAGATGGTGTCGAAGGCCAGCGAGGACTTGCCCGAACCGGAGAGCCCCGTGATGACGACAAACTTGTCGCGCGGAATCTCGACGGTGATATTTTTCAGGTTGTGGACGCGCGCGCCCACGACGCGAATGGAATTGGAAGACATGGGAACCCTTAATTCTGATCGGAAAGCAATTTTGCATTATAGCACATTTGTTTCAAGAAATTAACGCGCGGAAGCTTTCTCAATTTCGCCGCGACAATACGCGGAGAGCGCAAATTTATACGGAAATGTTCAAGAGTTCCGCGAATACCTTGTTGTCCGTGGCGCCCGTTTCTGAAAAGTCGTTCCCTATTGAAATGTGACGGCTTCCCGGTTATTTTGGGCAAATTAAGGCGCTGGGTTTTCCGTGATTTACGGGATCTGTCCCAAATCCTGCAAAGCCTGGGTGGCAGGTCCCCACTTGGGATGAATGACCAGCGCGGCGCGGTAGTCGGCGATGGCGTCGTTCGTGTCGCCGATCATGTAATAGGCGCGCGCCCGCCAGTAGAGACTCTCTTCCAAATTCGGCTCGCTGATGGTGTCTTTGAGCGTGGTGGTGGCAAGGTTGATTACGTCGGTGTAGCGTCCCACCCAGTAATAGGCTTTATAAGGTCCGGTCTGATACCACATCATACGGTAGGGACGGACGCTCGAGTCGGTATCCAGTTTGGCGTAGAGGCTGAAGGCGTAATCGTACGCCAGCGCGGCGTTGGAGTAGTCGGGTTGGGCGAACGAGACGTAACTCGTCCCTTTGTTAAACCAGGCATAGAACTGGTCGATGCCTGTCAATGTGCGGCTTTCGTTTTCTGCCATGTCCAGCGCGTGCTGGGTGGCCCAGGCGTCATCGGCCCAATCTCCGAGCAGCGACAATACCTGCGCCTCGCGCTCGTAGGGATAGACGATCACAAACACATAATTGAACGCGCGCCAGCCTTCGACGATCTTTTCATACGAGATTCTACGGTTATGACCGGGCAATTTTGCCGGATCAGGCTGGAGTGTATCCTGATAGATAATTTCTTTCTTCGCATCGTCGTAGCCTGTTACTAAGGCATAATGGCCCATCCAGCTCATTTTGTCATTTAGATCCACCGCGTAACTGCCCTTTTCCACCACCACAGGGAATCCCGCCGAGACCATCCGCTTCAACAGTTCAATATCGCCGCCGTAGCGAAGCACGGACGACATCGTAGGCACGTTGTTCGTGATGTAATCCTGCAATTCATACGGCATCACGTTCTTGTCTTTATTGGCGGGTTTACCGTCGCGGCCGGTGTTGCCGGGCATCACCGCGCGGCCGATCACGTCGCGGTTGCCGTCCCAGCCCCAGAAAGTGAGCGCCATCGAAAAATTGGCGGGACCGCAATAATTGTTGCGTCCGTGCTGATGCTCGTATTTGACTCCCTCCAGCTGGACGAGGTCGGGCAGCGGCGTGGACGTGATCGTCGGCGTCGCGGACGGACCCGGCAGCGGGGTCGCGGTTTTCGTCGGCGTGCGCGTCGGCTGGAGGGCCTGCATCGTCTGCGCGACGATGGTCTCGAGCATGGCCTGTTCCGTCGGCTGGAAGACCGCCTTCTCGGGCGGGTTGAAATGGTAGATGGTCTTCGAGCGCAGTTCGGCCACCCGCCACGCCAAACGGTCGTGGACGGGCGGGATGTAGTACACGCCCACCGCGACGATCAAAGCCAGTAAACCGCCGAGCAGGATTCGGGTCCGTTTGGAGGCGGCGCGGTATTTTTCCAGAATTTGCATGAGCGTCATTATAAAACAAAACGGACGGCCGCCTTTCGACGACCGTCCGTCTCTCATTACGGCTTAAGCATCCTTCACTTCGCCGTCAATCACGTCGCCGGGACCGGGAGGCGGCGTGGACGGCCCGCCCGCGCCTTCCGGCTGGGGCTGTCCCTGGGCGTAGAGTTGCTGGCTCAGGGCGTGGGAGGCCTGCTGGACGGACTCGCTCGCCTTGCGGATGCGGTCCACATCCTCGGTCTGCGCGGCGGATTTGAGCTCGTTGATCTTCGATTCGATCTCGCCGCGTTCGGCCGAGGGAACCTTGTCGCCCAGGTCGCGCAGGGCTTTCTCGGTCTGATAGACCAGGCTGTCAGCCTCGTTCTTCGCCTGGATCGTCTCGCGGCGTTTCTTGTCCGCCGACTCGTTCTGGCGGGCCTCGTTGACCATGCGGTCAATATCGGCCTTGTTCAGGTTGGTCGAGGCGGTCACGGTCACCTTCTGCTCCTTGCCGCTGGCCTTGTCCTTCGCGGTGACGTTCAGGATGCCGTTGGCGTCAATGTCGAAGGTCACTTCGATCTGCGGGATGCCGCGCGGCGCGGGCGGGATGCCGTCGAGGCGGAAGCGTCCGAGCGACATGTTGTCCGCGGCCATCGGGCGTTCGCCTTGCAGGATGTGGATGTCCACCGCGGTTTGGCTGTCCGCGGCGGTGGAGTACGTCTCGGTCTTCTTGACGGGGATGGTGGTGTTGCGCTCGATCATCACCGTCATCACGCTGCCGAGGGTCTCCACGCCCAGCGAGAGCGGGGTCACGTCGAGCAGCAGGATGTCCTTGACTTCGCCGCCCAGCACGCCGCCCTGGATGGCCGCGCCGACCGACACGACCTCGTCGGGGTTCACGCCCTTGTTCGGCTCTTTGCCCGTCAACTTGCGGACGAGTTCCTGAACCATCGGCATGCGCGTCGAGCCGCCCACGAGGACGACCTCGTTCAGTTTATCGGCGGTGATGCCGGCGTCCTTCAACGCGGCCTCGAACGGATGGCGGCAGCGCTGGAGCAGGTCTTCGGTCATCTGCTCGAATTTGGCGCGCGTCAACTTCAACTGCATGTGTTTCGGACCGCTGGCGTCGGCGGTGATGTACGGCAGGTTGATCTCCGTCTCCAACACGGACGACAATTCGATCTTGGCCTTCTCCGCGGCCTCGCGCAGGCGCTGCAACGCGGGACGGTCGTTCCGCAGGTCAATGCCCTGCTCCTTCTTGAACTCGTCCGCGGCCCAGTTGACGATGCGCTGGTCCCAGTCGTCGCCGCCGAGGTGCGTATCGCCGTTGGTGGCCTTCACTTCGATCACGCCCTCGCCCACCTCCAGCGCCGACACGTCGAAGGTGCCGCCGCCGAGGTCGAAGACGAGGATCGTCTCGTTCTTTTTCTTGTCCAAACCGTAGGCCAGCGCGGAGGCCGTCGGCTCGTTGATGATGCGCATCACTTCCAGCCCCGCGATGCGGCCCGCGTCTTTGGTGGCCTGTCGCTGGCTGTCGTTGAAATACGCGGGGACGGTGATGACCGCCTGCGTGACGGGCTGCCCCAGGTACGCTTCCGCGTCGGACTTCAACTTGCCCAGCACCATCGCGCTGATCTCCTGCGGACTGTACTCGCGGTTGGTGACGGGGATCTTCACGCGCACGTCGTCCGACGGTCCGCGCACGACCTGGAACGGGACCATGGCGCGCTCGGATTCGATCTCGCCATAGTGACGTCCCATGAAACGTTTAATGGAATAAACGGTATTCTCCGGGTTGACGACGGCCTGCCGCTTCGCGGTCTGACCGACGAGCCGTTCCCCGTTCTTGTTGAATGCCACCACCGACGGGCACAGCCGCCCGCCTTCCGCGGTGGAAATGACGGTCGGCTGCCCACCTTCCATCACAGACACGACGCTGTTGGTCGTGCCGAGGTCAATGCCAATGATCTTGCCCATAAGTCGCTCCTCTCGATTCTTTCAGGATGTGTTCCTGCGATTGATGATTTTCCATACTGTACCCCGCGCGTAAAAGAATCCTGTTAACGAAATATTGGATTTGTCAAAGTGTTCCCGCCAACTGCGGTCACGGCTCGCGGGTCTCGACCGAATTGACCCCCACGTTGACCGGGATGACGTTATAGGAGGAAACGCCGACGCCGATGTTGCCCTCCCTCACAGAGAGCGAGTTGTCGGTCAGTTGCTGCGCCAGCACGCCGTTGATCCCCAGGATCAGCGTATGTCCCTGGCAGATGAACGTGTAGGTATTGGCCTGCCTGCCCTGTCGAATTTCGTTCGAGCCGCCGCTGTAAATCAGGTCGTAACTTGCGGAGGCGTGGCGCTTATCCCATTTGGCGGACTGGATCTTGAACAGGCCGTTGTTGCCGACGCTGGCTTCATACCAGCCTTCCTTGTCGCTGTAACGGCAAACGATGGAGACGCCGTTCTTGTTGTTGCCGCGATTCTCGACTTCCACGTCAATGCGGACATCTGTATATGACGCGGGCGCGTAAATGGAGTAGATCGACACGTTCTGCTGAGGCAGGTCGAAGACGTAAAATCCGTCATGAACGTTTACGCTGGCCTGGTTCAACCTCCCTTTGGCGGCGAAGGACAGCCAGTTGTCCAGAGTTCCGTCGAAGGTTTCCTTGAAGTATTCCGTCGGCGGGGTGGGCGTGACAGCGACGGTCGGCTCGGGCTGGGTGGCGGTCGGGACGGCAACCGTCGGCTGCGCGGCCGGCGTCCCGCTGGAAGCGCAGGCGAGACTCACCGTCAAAATCAGCGTGCCTGTCAGGAGAAACAGCGCGAGAGGGGATCGGGTCATGGTCCGTTCCTGTTTTTCGATAAAGAGTATAGCACGCGGAATAAAAAAACCGGCAGGGATCGCCTGCCGGTCAACGAACGACGCAGTCTTGCTCACGGTTTCGCAATGTCGAAGTAGTCAATAGACTTTATCCGAAATAGCGAAAACGGCATTATGATGAGAGGATGCTGACTTACGAAGAACTGAAAACAAAGCCGAGGAAGTTTCTGGCTTTTACGAGCCTGACGGTGAAAGAATTTGCCGA